>Ga0099364_10000262_pt1 | contig 87835 bp, 53 predicted proteins | sample TergutTh196P3_FD_73070 | JGI IMG/M metagenome (GOLD analysis project Ga0099364, IMG submission 73070) | Microcerotermes parvus P3 segment gut microbial communities from Pointe-Noire, Republic of the Congo - Th196 P3 | ecosystem: Host-associated > Arthropoda: Insects > Digestive system > Gut ...
TGTACGGCTCCTGTACAGATCCCTAAAATAAGCAGGATAGAAGCGGGAAAAGCACAAGGGGGGTACGACACTTTGTCGTTGATGTCGCGTTTCGACTAAACGCCACATGACTTCTGCGTGTGTAAGGTATATTCATTTTTGTGCTGTTCTTATCAAGGAAAAAATAAAAAAAGAAAACCATTTTCCTAATTTCTCTTGACAAAAAAACAAAAATAAAATTGTTTGCTTTTAATAGATGCAAAATGCGAAATATAATCTCAGCATTGATTTCACGTGAGTATAAAACAATGTTAAAAGGAGGAAGCTTTGACAATAAATAAAATGCTCTGCAATTCTAAAGCGGTCACTTCAAAGGCAAAGAAGAAAATTATGTTCGTGATAGTATTGTGTATGTTATTTTTTCAATTAACTGGTCAATATCATGAACCAATTGGTATTTGGGAAGGAGCAATGGGACCTCTTCATGCGGTGGTGAGGGTTTCTCTGACGGTTTGGAACTTAGAAGCACCTGGGTTTACCGATAGTGGAACATATGAAATGGATGGTAATTTTGGTTTATTCTACTCTGATATGTTAGGTGGAGAATTAATTGGTACAGGACTATTGATTGATGCAAACACACTACAATTAAACTTAAACGAAACATCTATTGCTCCTGGTATACATACATTGATTCGGGTACAACCCTCTTTTATGATTCACCCTCAAACACTCGATTTTACAGCTGTCTTTGGAGATATAGCTGTGGGTGCGACATCTCCATTTTGTACTTTTCAAATCACAAACACAGGTCCTGGAATTTTGGTAGTATCTTCAATTAAAATAATAGACCAAGACCAATATGAATTTATTCTTAATCTTGATCCAGAGGATGTGTTCCCATGGATAATCAATTCAGAATCCACTAGAGAATTTTCAGTAGCGTTTTCTCCTTCATCAGAAGGCTTGAAACAGACCAGCATCAACATTTCCCACAATTCTAATGATTCACCTAGTATAGTTCAAATATCAGGTAATGCGACTGTTTCAGACAATAATCATAATGATTTTTTTGCTATTACAGTTCAAAGCGAAAACTACCCCAATCCTTTCAACCCTAATACAACAATAGGCTTTACACTCCCAGAACCAACAAATGTGCAAATAAACATCTACAACACAAGAAGCCAAAAGATAAAAACTCTCGTAAACGAGCACTATGTACAAGGGTATCATCGAGTCGCATGGGATGGGACAAATGAGCAAGGGCAGTTTGTGAGTTCTGGTGTATATTTTTATAGGTTACAGACGGAAAAAGAGCATTTGATAAAAAGAATGCTTTTGCTGAAATAAAAGGAATACAATTTAAAAAATGTAGATACAGTAACAGAATTAAATATATTGATAAAAATCAATTGTGTAATTTTCTCGCAAAATTTTGTTCACGATTATGTATTTTTTGTGTAGAAATATAACACAACATTATAGGAGCTTTTTTATGCATAATGTCCGAAAAATTAATGATAATGTTTTTTGGGTCGGAGGAAATGACAAGCGTCTATCTTTGTTTGAAAGTGTGTATCCTATCCCAAAAGGAATTTCATACAATTCATATCTGATCCTTGATGAAAAATCAATCTTGATTGACTGCGTAGACAAATCAGTAGAAAAAGTGTTTTTTGAAAATCTGCACTATCTTTTACATGGTAAAAAACTAGACTATGTTGTCATCAACCATGTAGAGCCTGATCATTGTGCCACACTGAGTGAATTAGTATGGAGGTATCCTGAAATCAAAATAGTGGGCAACGCTAAAACATTCACAATGATACAGCAATTTTTTGATTTTAACATTGACAAGCATGCTATAGTAGTCAAAGAAGGTGATGAAATCAGCACTGGTAAACACTTGTTTGCATTTTATACAGCTGCGATGGTGCATTGGCCAGAAGTCATGGTTACATATGACAAGACAAATAAATTTCTTTATTCAGCAGATGCTTTCGGTACATTTGGAACACTAAATGGAAACATTTTTGCAGATGAAGTAGACTTTGATAGAGATTTTTTGGACGAAGCAAGAAGATATTATACAAACATAGTAGGAAAATACGGGCTACAAGTCCAAGCAACCCTTAAAAAAGCATTGAGTCTCGATATATCTATGATACTTCCCCTGCATGGTCCTATTTGGAGAAAGAATATCGCATATTTTATAGATAAATACCAAAAATGGAGTACCTATACACCAGAGACAGAGGGTGTGTTGATAGCTTATTCTTCTATCTATGGAAACACTGAAAATGCTGCTAATATACTAGCGACAAAGCTCGCAGAAAGAGGTATTAAAAATATCGCGATGTATGATGTTTCTGTTACTCATCATTCATATGTACTATCAGAATCATTTAGATTTAGCCATATTGTTTTTGCTAGCACCACCTACAATATGAAAATTTTCGTCAGTATGGAAGCTTTGTTGCATGATATCGCTGCTCACAATTTAGAAAACAGAACTATTGCTTTTATTGAAAATGGTTCTTGGGCATCTGTCGCAGGAAAACTAATGCGAGAAATTTTGTCACCACTTAAAAATATGAATATTTTAGAAAACACTGTCTCTTTGAAATCAAGCGTAAAACAAAACAGTCTGATGCAAATAGAAGATTTAGCAAACGCTATCATCGCTACTATGCCTCCTAAAAATGTATCTTTTATGAGTGAATTCAAGATAGAGCCAAACACTTTTTTTAAAATCACGTATGGTGTTTTTATTTTAACATCAGCAAAAAATGAAAAGCATTGTGGTTGTATCATAAATACCTTTATGCAGCTGACAGATAATCCAAAACAAATTGTGATAGCAGTAAACAAACTCAACTATACCAATGATATCATCTTAGAAACAGGAAAATTCAATATTTCTGTCTTGACGATAGACACGAGCTTTGATATTATTGAAAGATTTGGATTTTTTAGTAGTCGAAACAAAAATAAATTTGATGATTTTATGGACCACTGTGCAAAAAGTGAAAATGGTTTATATTATATCACTCAAAATGTGAACTCATATTTTAGTGCTGATGTCGTCTCAAAGACAGACTATGGGACACATAACTTGTTTGTAGCTCAGGTTTCTGAAGCCGCCATTTTATCTAGTACACCCTCACTCACCTACCAACAATATTTTGACTATATAAAACCAAAGACTATCATCAGAAAACAGACTTCAAACAAAAAAGTGTACATTTGTAACATATGTGGATACATACATGAAACAGACGAAGAATTACCAGATGATTTTATCTGCCCGCTTTGTAAATATCCTAGAGAAAATATGGAATTACAAGTGTGATGAGTAAATACTCAAACAACAAAGAAAATTAATAAATTTATTGGAGGAATCTATGATTTGTAAAAAAAAAATATTTATTCTGTTATTACTTTTGCTCGGATGTATTCATTTGATAATTGCATCTGATGTAGATGGTGTTTTTGTCCATAAAGTTGGACAATTTGAAGTGGTTTTGTTCGTAGAAGCAGAGCGTGAAGGGAATGCAACGATTTTAAATAATCTTCACGAAGATATGATAGAACAATATATCCCAAAAAATGGTTTCCTGCATTCGACTAATGTGTTCCTAGTAAAAACTCCTGAGCAAATATACCTTGTAGATAGTGGTACGGGAGCCCAAGGTGCAATCCTCGAAAAAATAGTTGCATATGGAATAGAGCCTAGCAGCATAAATGCTGTGCTACTCTCACATCTGCATTTTGACCATTTTGGAGGTCTACAATCAGAAGGCGTAGCAAACTTTCCCAACGCCAAAATTTATATTTCAGAAAACGAACTTGAGCATTTTACAAAAACAAACATAAATGAGATGGTGGTCACAACACTATCTCTCTATGAGGATCGCATAGTGACATTTCATCCGAATGAGTTATATTCTGAACATCAGGAATTATTTAATGGTATTTTTGCTATTGCAAATTATGGACACACACCCGGTCATGTAGTCTATCTGCTCGAAAGTGAAGGAGAAAAGCTTGTCATTGCTGGTGATTTTTTGCATGTTGGTCTCGTTCAATTTCAACACCCTGAAATATCTGCAATTTATGATATTGATCCATATGAAGCTGCTGTTTCACGCAGACAGATCTTAGAATATGCCACACAACATGATATTCCCATAGGTGGGATGCATATTGTATATCCCGGTATGGGAACGGTAGAAAAAGAAGGAGATGGGTTTAAATTTCTTCCTTTTAAATAAGTCATGAAGGCTTTTAAAAAATGAAAAAGGTGATGCTATATTGGGAATACTGAAATGAAAGATATGAATCCTACCCCAATAGATGTTTTCACTGTGTTTAAGGAATATTTTGATGAAAAAACTACCGTCAAAGTGATATTTAGTAAGACAAAAAAAGCTCAAAAGAAAATTATTATAAAACCGGTCTTAATAAAAAAAAAAGCTAAATGGGTTATTGAGACATTTTATAAAGATCAAGTATTTCATTCAAATCAAAATGTGGAAGACCTTTTAGAAACAATAAGATTAGATATTATAAGCAATTATAAGCATATTACTATCATAAACACTCTGCAAACTATTCAATTATTGGTATCAAAAAAAAATGACATCTTAATCAGAGAAAATGAAAATCTTGAAAAAACTCAAAATATGAATCATAATAAAGAGAAAAAATACATATTTAACGAAGGAGATGATATTGCTCCGTTGAGGGATCTCGGTATTTTTACGGAAAACAATCTACTCGTCAAATCAAAATACAATAAATTTAAACAAATAAATAGATTTATTGAAATCATCAATGATGAATTTAAGGATTTATGCAAAGATAATATTACAATACTGGATTTTGGATGCGGAAAATCATATCTTACATTTTTAGTTTATTATTATTTTAAATTTATAAAAAAATATAATGTCAGCATAAAAGGATATGATCAAAAATATAATGTAATAAACGAATGCAATGAAATAGCAGAAAAATATGGCTATACAGGCATGAACTACTTTTTCACAGATATTACAAGTGAACATAAAATGATTTTTGATGCAGATATCGTTATTAGTCTGCATGCCTGCGACATTATCACTGATTTTGCTTTGTATCATGCAATAAAAAACAATATTCCATATATATTTTGTGTCCCTTGCTGCCAGCATGAAATCAAATCAACAATACAAACAATAGATGAGCTAAAATTTTTACTTTTAGACGGATTGTTTAAAGAAAGGTTTTCTGCTTTATTAACAGATGCTATTAGATGTGAGATATTGCGACAAAATGGCTACATTGTAGATGTCATTGAGTTTGTAGATATTGAACACACTACAAAAAATTTGATGATTAGAGCTGTCCGCAACTCCACAGGAAAACATCACACACTAAATAATCCTATGGATCAAAAAAAACGTGAGTCAATTAGACCAACATATGCAAATATTGAATCAATCCTTAAAAAATTTAACACCACACAAAAGCTATTTTCTTTGTTAAAAGAATAACATTTACCCACAAACTGATGGCTACTTTTTATGCAGCATCAATCAAATGGATTACATTTCAAACTTGATCAGGAAAAAACCACTAGCAATATATAAAGTACTGGTGCGGCGAATAATAAACTATCAAATCTGTCTAAAACGCCACCATGCCCCGGAATGATATTTGAACTGTCTTTGACATCAAGATCTCTTTTTAACACACTTTCAAATAAATCTCCGAATTGACCAAAAATACCTACAGAAATACCAAAAAATATGACATGTTTAAATAAAAAAATCTCAGAAAATAATAACCAAATAACAATACTGCCAATAAAAGCGAAAGCCATGCCAGCAACAAAGCCTTCTATAGATTTTTTTGGGCTACATTTAAAAAATCCTCTGTGTTTACCTAGACTCATACCTATAAAGTATGCAACACTGTCCGTCAGCCATAATAAAACAGCCAAAATTAAAATCAGTCTATCATTAAAATCGCTTAATCTATATAAATATCCAAAGCCCAAAGCAGGATATACAACCGAAAACATTGCTCCTGAAATCCTTTGCGACGCCCCTTCAAGCTTATTCAAAAAAACATCCCTCGCCCCATTAAAAAGTATTGTTAAAAACAAGAGAACCAACGCAAAAGGAAGTTCCTTTACAATGCAATAAAAAAGAGATAAAGCCAGTATTGTATTAAAAAACAATATTTTTATACCTTTTTTTTCATACATACGAATTATCTCATAGCTAGATAATACTGTTAAAATGCTGAGAAACCCTATCAAAACTTTTCCACCACTGTAATATATCCATAGTAATAATGGGATGAAAACAATAGATATAAGAAGTCTTTTTATGAAATTCATGTAATTCCTCCATACCGTCTATTTCTATTTTGAAAATCGAGAATAGCCTCTAAAAATGATTCTTTTTTAAAATCAGGCCACAATAAATCCGAGAAAAAAAGTTCAGTGTATGCTGATTGCCAAATCAGAAAATTTGATAATCTTTTTTCGCCACTAGTTCGTATCATAAAGTCAGGGTCTGGCATTCCCGCAGTATACAGGTGTTTGTTTATAATATGTTCATCAAGGTTATTCACACCTATCACACCTGAAACAATATCAGGCATCATTGCTTTAAAAGCATCTAACAACTCCTTTCTGCCTCCATAATTCATTGCTATATTAAAGTTTAATCCCGTGTTATTCCATGACTTCTTGCATTCATCATAAATTTTTCTTTTGTATTTCTCTGATAGGTTTGAGTTACTACCTATAAATTTTACTACGATATTGTTTTTTGACATTTGGTCTATTTCATTCACTAAAGAGTCGAGTATGAGTTTCAAAAGCCCTTTGACTTCATCTTCTGGGCGAGACCAATTTTCAGTTGAAAACGCATATATGGTCAGATATTTCAATCCGATCTCAACAGACGCTTCCACAATGCCTCGAACGGCCTCTACCCCATTTTTGTGTCCATAAAGCCTACCTGCACCTTTTTTCTGTGCCCACCGACCATTCCCATCCATTATCACGGCTACATGGTTTGGAAGTTTTTCCACATTAATTTGGGCTTTTAATTTATAGAAATCTGTCATATTTTCCTTTTGTCTATCGACTTTATCAGATATTCATACTTTTTTGGAAGCTAGTTGTTAGAAAAAATAATTAACAATTGTTCGCTTTCCCTCCAGCAAAAGGATTTTTTTTGACTTCTTTTTTTGTTTCATGTGGAATAGAGCATAAAAAGACCAGAGGTTTATCACCTATGTTTACAAAATTGTGCCACGTACCTGGATCTACATATATGGCATCCCAAGGGTTCATTTGTGTTTTTCCAGTTTCTGTCACTAACTCACCTAAGCCATCCAGTACAAACACTAAGTGTTCAAAATCATGAGAATGATATGGGGTATTGCCACCTACTTCAATCTCAAACATTCTTTTTGCAAAGTGAGGAGCACCATCTTTTTCTCCTATGAGCCATCTGATTTTAGCTCCTTTCGCACCTTCTACATTTACTTCTTCTAATGGGACATCTTTAAAACTGATGTGTTTCATGTATAATTCCTCCTTTTAAAAACATTCATTAATACGATTTGAAGATCATCATCTATGGTTTTAAAACTCTCTAAACTACATAGGATCATACCCTAATTTATGAATATGTTTCTTTATTTCGCCTAAGGTAACCACTTTTTCATTGAAATCAATTTCAACTAGCCTATTTGATAATGTGATAGAAACTTTATTGATACCTTTTACTTGTTCTAATCCAGAAATAATATTATTTCTGCAATTTTCACCTATCATCCCATAAACAGAAACTAGCTTTAACATAAAAAACTCCCTCTAACTATTTTTTTTTCTAATCAACGAGATGCTACCAAATCCAGAAATAATAGCAATATAAAACCCTAGCTCATACCAAAAACCTATATTATTCACTTCATAGATCTTTATATCACTATTAAAAATACTTCCGATCAAAGCAATAGGAGCAATCCAGCCATGCCAAATACCTAGGATAAAGCCTGCTCTATCATCTGGTGTACTTTTCCCTGTACCCGCCATACAACTATTCAATATTAACAGCATTAATATAATAAAGAAAAAAAACTTGATATTTTTCATAATCTTCTCCTTTCATTGTTTTTATCACCAAAAAGAATTATTCATCATTAAATAACAAACTGCTGACAAACTCATCTGTTTCAACATGTGGAGCAAATTTTGTAATCCAGTTTATTATATAGATAATATCTTTAAATGCCATAGGCAATTGAAATGATGTCGTTTCATCATTGCATTTAGAAGTTAAAAACGATTTATAATGTATTAAAAAATACTTTTTTTTCCCTACAAAAGTTTCAATTTTTACCATATTTTCCCATTTTATTATTGTGCTTTTTTTTGCAAGAAATGAAAACTTTATAGTCTCATTTGATATTAAAATTTTATTTAAAGAAAATAGATTTCTATATACAGAGTCAAAGGCAAAAAATATTATAATCATGGGTAAAAATTTCTTTAAAGTTGATGAGTCCGAGTTTATTTGAGTGGAAATAATAAAAACAGAGTAAATTATCAAAGAGATTCCCATAAACAAGGTAAAATACCTCGTAAACTTTGGAAATTCATATTTTAATAACAATTCTTTTTTTATATGATTATCCACACATACATCCTTTACTTAAGCATTTTTTTCTCATGCAAAGATTTCAGATCCTTTATACAGATATCAGGTGCCGAATAATTTACATAATAAAATTCATTACCATGAAAATCAGTTCCACCAGTCCTAACGAGGTTATTTTCTATAGCTATTTGTTCATACAGCCTTGTCTGACCAGTAATGTGTGAGGCATAGTAAACTTCTATTCCATCAATGCCCATGTCTATACAGTTATAAACGATAGAGTCATCTGTCAGTCTACCCGGATGAGCCAAGACTGATATACCACCTGCTTTTTTGACAATATTGATTGCATCTTCCGTGTCTATTTTAAGCTTTGGGACATAAGCTGGTGCATCGTTGTGTAAATATTTTTCAAAGGCTTCTTTTATTGTTTTCACAGCCCCGTGTGTCATCAACGCCCTTGCGATATGCGGTCTTCCGATGTATTTATTTTTACCTGCATAGCTCAAAATGTTTGCCCAATCGATTTCTATATCAAATGATTTTAACCTGTCCACTATTTCCAAAGCCCTACCATAGCGACTATCGTATATTTCATTTAATAAACTCAATAGTGCATCATTTTCTTCATCAAAATAATAAGCTAGGATATGCACTTCTTGATTGTCATAAATTGTAGATATTTCAACCCCGGGTATTAATTCTATGGAATAATTCTTTGTTTTCATAAATTCTTTAGCTGTTAAATACCCAGAAATGGTGTCATGATCAGTAATCGAAATATATGAATAATGATTTTCATAAGAGTTTCTAACTAGCTCTTCAGGGCTGAGCTGTCCATCAGAAAAGGTTGTGTGTAAGTGTAGGTCTATCTTCAAAATTTCTCCAATTTATCATTTCTGCATATTTCTTCTACTTGTCTAAAATTCACTTTGCCACTAGAAGACATTGGCAATTCATCTATGACACAAAACTGTTTAGGTATAGCAATAGTTGGTAATACTTTAGCTAGCTTTTTCTTCAATTCTTTTTGATTTATTTCTCTGGTCGTTACTACGGCGACTATCTCCGATCCCTTTATCGTATCAGGTATATCTACAACACAACAAATTATGTTATCAGGAAGTATATTATTTATTTCATCTTCTACTTTTACTAAAGACACCATTTCCCCACCTATTTTGACAAATCTTTTTAATCGCCCTCTATGGTGCACAAAACCTTCTTCATCATAAATTCCCATATCTCCTGTATCGTACCAGCCTTCTTTTAACCTCATACGGGTCTGCTCTAGGTCGTTTAAGTAACCTTTCATTACAAGGTCTCCTTTAACAAGGATTTTACCTTCTGAACCCCTTGGAAGTTCCTCACCCGTTTCTAGGCTAGTAACCATAACTTGTACACCGGGAATAGGCTTACCTACGCTACCAATTTTCACGTCCCAGGGTGTATTCAATGTGATCACTGGACTTGTTTCGGTAGCTCCGTAACCTTCTAATATCTCTTTTTTGTGAGTTTTTAGATACTCTTCTCGAATCTGCTGTGGAAGTTTATCAGCACCTGAAACCATGTAGCGAATTGAGTTGAAATCACCTACTCTAGCCTTTTGGTAATAGCCATGATAAAACGTAGGTGTTGCAGTAAATACCGTGACCTGGTATTTTCTTATTGTATCTGTAATCACTTTGTAATCCAGAGGGTTCGGTGTGGTAACGATTTTAGACCCCAATACTAATGGTATAAAAAAGTTTACAGTCAACCCAAAGATATGAAAATAAGGCAAGTTTGTGATAAAAACGTCATTGTGTGAAAGAGTCAAAAGTTCTTTTAGACTATAAACATTTGCTAATATATTTTTATGTGTTAATTGGACAGCTTTAGGGTCTTTTTCGGAACCACTGGTGAATAAAACAACGATGTTTTCATCCCTGTCTCCCTTGGCAACCATTTTTTTTAATGAATTCACAGGTAATTTAGAAACTAATTTTGCCTTTATTTTTTGTAACAGTCCTATATCTTTTGCCAAATCTTCCATAAAGACCATTCCTTTAACCGGTGCAATATTTAGTTTTTCGAGCAATAGCTTACTAGTAATAATATGCTTAAAATTACATTTTTTTTGAGCTATCACAGAGTTTTCACTTGCACCTGTGGAATAATTAATCATGACTGGCGTTTTGTCAGCAAAAAAAGAGGCAAGCAAGGCAATAATACATCCAGTAGATGGCGGTATCATTATGCCGATAAATTTACTATTATATTGTAAAAATATGTCTTTAAAAACTAATGCTGCAATGAGCAAGTTTTCAAAAGTCACGACCTTTTCTGTAGACTGTTCAACTACTGCCAAGGCTTTTGGATTTTTTTTTACATTTTCGATAAATAATTGATGAAACACCATATCTACTCCTCTCTTATATCTTTAAAAAGTGTATAATTTAATAACTCACATTTTTCAGAATCAATATAGCAATACGAGCTATTCTTTATCCAGTCACCACAGTTGATGTACACACTTTTCTCTAAATCAATTTTTACAGGGTTGTGAGTATGCCCAAATACTATCAAGTCATAATCTCTACTCAATTCTTTAGCTTTGAGCAACAAACCAGCTTCCTTCACTTGAATTAAAGCGTTATCATTTTTTCTTTCCCGGCTGGATCTGGACATCTTTTGACCAATGGCCAGGCACAAATCAGGATGTAACAACTGGCATAATTTTCTAGTTACAGATAATCTGACAAGCTTTCTGTATATTTGATACCGTATGTCATTTTTAGTAAACAAGTCACCATGACTTACGAACACCCTTTTGTTATTTATATAATCTTGGAAATAAACATCATATATCTCAAACCCTATTTTGTTTTTCAGAAAATCGTCAAGCCAAAAATCATGATTTCCAGATAAAAATACTAATCGACAACCAGAATCCTTTAATAAAGAGAAAGTCTTTAGAATCGTAAAATAACTCTTTATGATCACTTTTTCCCATTCTATCCACAAATCAAAAATATCCCCTGCGAGGATAAGACAATCAATCTTACCTAAAAGTGATTTCAAGAAAGATTCTACTCGGATTCTACGTTCCAAATCATTTTTATCTTCATTAATTTTCAAGTGAAAATCTGAAACTATGACACATTTCATATCAATTACTTTCTACAAAAAGATGGTAAAACATGTTCAAGCCAAACCTAAATGCTGTTTCGCGAACAATCTCAGGATTTTGATGCGTACCAAAATCAGCCCAGCCATCAGATATATTAGATTCATATGTATAAAGCAGCATCGTGCGACCTGCATCATCAAATATAGCAAACAATTGTGGTCTCTTATTATCATGTTCATGGATCTTTGGCAAGCCATTTGGAAATTGATAGTAATTTGAAAATATTGGATGTGACAAAGGAAGCTCTACTAGAGATCGTTCAGGGAAAACTCTGGCAATAAACTTCCGAAAGGAGTCATCTAATCCATAATCATCATCCACATAGAGAAACCCTCCGCGTAAAAGGTATCTTCGTAGATTACTGATTTCTGCGTCTGTAGAGACGATATTACCGTGTCCCGTCATATATAAAAAAGCACATTGAAATAGGTTTGCATCTGAAAGTTTTACGACTCTTTCTCTATTGCTAATGTTGATAGGTAAATTTTGTGAGAGAAATTCAGCGAAATTAACCAATACTTCTGGGTCATTATACCAATCTCCTCCTCCATCATACTGCACTCTACCAAGCTGAATCTCATTCAAATTTGAATACAAGAAAGTACTGATACTGATTAAAACCAGTGCAAATATTACCCTTGTACCGCTAGATTGTATTATCCTAGTCAGAGAAGACAAAGTAAAAAATTCCTTACAATCTACCAAAATCTAAATATCCTTTTTTATTAAAACGCATAAATTTCGTTCACTTTAATTGCAAAGCTCCGACAAGCCTCTTTGAAATCTTTTGACTCCTTCTACCAGATTATCCATACTATTAGCGTATGAAAATCTAACAATTTCGTCCATTCCAAAAGAGTCTCCACTCACAATTGCTATATGGCATTTTTCGAGTAAATAGAGCGACAATTCATTAGAGTTTTTTATTCCATACTTGTTGTTTTCGAGATACCATCTGATATTGGGTACTACATAAAAGGCACCCATGGGCTCAATACAAGTCACATGAGGAATTTCTCGAAGCGACTGGACTAGGAATTTTTTTCTTTTTTCAAATTCAATTCTCATCTTTTCTACAGAACCGTCATCTTTTGTATAAGCGGCTAGCGCAGCTTTTTGAGATATCGAATTTACATTCGAGGTAAAGTGTTCTTGTATTTTACCAGCTGCTTTAATAATGTTTGTAGGACCTGCACTTAGCCCAAGTCTCCAGCCAGTCATCGCAAAAGATTTTGAGACACCGTTAACGATTATGGTGCGTAGTTTCATTGCCTCAGAAATTTGGGCTATTGACACAAATTTCGTTTCTTCATAAACGAGTTTTTCATATATTTCATCCGATAAAACACAAATATCGTGTTTTAAACAAACCTCTGCTATATTTTCCAGCTCATCTTTTGAATACACTGCACCTGTAGGATTGTTTGGACTGTTCAAAATGAGCATTTTAATCTTTACATTCTCGCGGATAGATGATTCTATTTGTGCAGCAGTGATTTTAAAAGAGTTTTCCTCTAGAGTGTTTACGTAAACAGGAGTTCCGCCAGCAAGCATCACTTGTGCAGGATAGCTGACCCAGTATGGCACAGGTATTAAAACTTTGTCTCCCGGCTCACAAACAGCCATCAACGTAAAAACAATAGATGCCTTTGCACCCGGTGAGACTAATACATCATCAGGAGAATAGATCAGATTGTTATCATTTTCAAATTTTTTACAAATAGCTTTTCTTAACTCAAGAATTCCTGCATTTGCTGTATAGCGTGTAAAATTGCTATCTATTGCTTCATTTCCAGCTTGTTTTATATATTCTGGAGTGTTAAAATCAGGCTCGCCAACACCAAAATTTATCACATTTATACCTTGTGACATCATTTCTTTTGCTTTGTTGTTCATCGTCAAAGTAGGTGATGAAGGTATTTCATTGATACGAGATGATACTTTTACAGACATTCTATACCTCTATGAATTATTTATTTTTTTGAGATAATAATACGACTAGTGCCGAAGTGTTCACAATATCATCTACTGAACATCCTCTGGACAAGTCACAAACAGGCGCGGCAAGACCCTGAATTACAGGACCTATAGCTTCCGCACCAGCAAATCTTTCTACCAATTTATAGCCGATATTGCCTGCTTGCAGGTCTGGAAATATCAAGACATTTGCTTTACCAGCTATTTTACTATTTGGAGCTTTTGATTTGCCGATCTTGTCTACTACTGCTGCATCAAGCTGCAATTCTCCGTCATAGTCAAAATCAACTCCTTTGTCATCCAATATTCTTTTGGCATTTAAAACTTTATCTATTAAATCATGCTTCGCGCTCCCCTTTGTAGAAAAAGAAAGTAATGCCACCTTGGGCTCATCTCCCAATAAAGATTTTCTAGTTTCAGCCGTTGAAATGGCGATGTCGGCTAATTGTTCTGCTGTGGGTTCAGGAACAACAGCACAATCTCCAAAAAGGAAAACTTTATCACCAGCACCTAAAAAGTTTGGAGCGACTATGACAAAAGAGCTAGAAACTGTTTTTAAGCCCTCTTTTACTCCGATTACTTGTAGAGCTGCTCGCAATACATCACCAGTTGTATTAAAGGCTCCAGCTACCATGCCATTTGCATAGTTAAATTGAACGAGAAGTGCTCCAAAATATAGAGGTTGTTTGACCATTTCTTGAGCATCTTTGAGAGTCACACCTTTTGATTTTCTTTTTTCGTGAAAAAAAAGTGCAAACTTGTCTATTTGAGAAAAGTTTTCAGGATCTATTATGTCTATTCCTTTTAAACTTACTTCATTTTTTTCTGCAGCAGACATGATAGTGTCTAGATTTCCCAATAGTATGACCTTTGAGACCTCTTCTTTCAAAATAATTTCTGCAGCTTTTAATATTCTGACATCATTGGACTCTGGTAAAACAATCACTCCCTTTAATGCTTTCGCTTTTTCTTTAAACATCATAGATATATTCATTTATTACTCCTAAATTTTCATATTTGATCTTATCACATCTCCAAGTATTTTTACTCCATTGTGTATTTGCTCAATGGTAGGATAGGAAAAATTGAGCCTCAGGCAGTTGTGTTTTTCAAAACCCTCTGGATAAAATTTACTGCCCGGTATATAACATACTTTTTTTTGAACAACGTCACTAAAGATGTCATCGAAATTAATTTTTTTACTTGTATAAAGCCATATAAAAATACCGCCTTCCGGTTTTGTAAAATTAATCTCTTCTGGCATATGCTCTTCCAAAGAATCCAATATCGCTTTATGAAATGGTTTATAAAACTCGCGAATACTATATATATGATCTTTTAAATATCCTTGTTGGATATATCTAGCGACCGCTCTTTGAGTCACTCCATCCGGATTAACTATGATTTTTTGTAGCCATGAACACATAGGTCGAATGATGTCTTCGTGTCCAAAAGTTACAGCTAATCGTAACCCAGGACCTAATATCTTTGAGAAAGATTTGATAATAGTGACTAATTTTTTTTCATTATACTCAGTCCTTGCTATTTCATATAAACTTTTGATCTTTTTACCAGTATAACGCAGCTCCCTATATGGGTCATCTTCTAGTATCAATATATTCTCTTTTTGCATTAATTGGATCAAAGCATGCCTTCTTTCCAATGACATTGTGATCCCTGTAGGATTTTGAAAATCAGGTATAGTATACAAGAATTTTATTGGCTTTTTCTGTGCTTTCAATTCACAAATTTTTTCAGAGAGTTTCTCTATGAGTATTCCATCTTTATCCATTTCTATAGCGATTACTTCTGCGCCTGCTGCTTCAAAGGAAACCACCGATCCTAAAAAAGTAGGTCCTTCACAAAGTATCACATCACCTTGGTTTATAAAAGCTCTAGTAAAATAGTAAATACCATTTGTTGCACCATTTACGATGAGTAATTCTTCTTTTTTAAGGTTTAGACCATCTCCTTCAAAATTTATGATCGCTTCTTTTAACTCAACATCCCCTTCACTAGCTCCGTATTGAAGAGTATCCGGTCCTGTCTCTTCTATTACTTCTCTTGACAATTTCGCCAACACTTCAATTGGAAATGTCTCTGGAGAGGGGAACCCTCCAGCAAATGAAATCATACCTTGAACGCCTTTTGTTTGAGCGAGCATTTCTCTTATTAATGACGTTTTCATCGTCGTTGTCGACCTAGAATATAGATTTCTTACATCCATGGGCTCTCCTATGTAGCATTTTTAAACGCTTTTATATCTATCATTTTAGTCAATATAAAAAAAACATAAAACACATATTGTTTTTAAAATCACTTAAAAAAATCTATCAGTATGTAAAAAGGTTGATTATTATTAATCTATCTCCTCTTCTTCTACATCATCATAATCAAATTCTAGATCATCATCTTCTAATTCATCTTGGTAGTCATCGTAGTCATCTAAATCCTCTTCTACGAGTTCCTCATCATTGTCGTAATATTCGTTATCGTTGTCATCATCATAGTAGTTTGTATTTCGTTTTTCTTCGGCTATCGTACGAAAGAGTTTCTCTATTTTTTCTACTCTTTCTCTTGTATTGTCGTATTCAAATACGATTTCTGGAATTGTCCTCATTATATTTGCTCCTGCAATTTGTTTTTTTATAAATCCAGTACACTTTGTTAAGAGTTCTATAATATCGTTATTTATATTTTGGTGTTCATTTCCTGAAAAATACAGCTTTAGTAGCCTCTGATCAGGTGTTATTTTTACCTTAGTAATATCTATCCCTGACAACCTCTGGTCTGCTATATGACCTTGAAAAGCGGAATTAATTATTTTTAATAATTCTTTTTGTAATCTTTCTACACGGATTTTATTCATAAGAAAAGCCTCATTTACCTATATTGTTTTTTTTGCACAACATACCGGTCCATTTATAATACTCTTTCTATTTCTTCTAAAACATAGCATTCTATTAAATCGCCTTCTTTTATATCATTGTAGTTTTTTATCGTTATTCCACATTCTGTTCCTGAAATCACTTCTTTCACTTCATCTTGATAGTGTCTTAGACTTTCCATTTCACCAGTAAATATCACTTTGTCATCTCTATAAAGTCTTATTTTACTTCTGGATTGAATTGTACCTTTTTCAACAGCACAACCAGCAATATTTCCCAGTTTTTTCATTTTGAATATTTGTTTCACTAAAGCCTGACCAACTATTCTTTCTTTAAATTCTGGACTGAGCATACCGATCATAGCTTTTTTGATGTCGTCTATACATTCAAAGATAATTTGATAAAATTTTATTTCTACTCCACTTTCTTCTGCTAGTTTTTTTGCTCTATTATTAGCTCTCACATTAAAGCCGATTATTATAGCATCAGATGCGGAGGCGAGATTTACATCTGCCTCAATTATGCTACCTACAGATTTTCTGATAATAGATATTTTTATTTCATCAGTAGAAAGTTTTTGCAAAGAGTCACATACAGCTTCAACAGAGCCATCTACGTCACCTTTAATCAACAATCTCAAATCTGTCATTTCATTTTGTTTTATCTTTGTAAATAGATTACCTAGATTCGTTTTGCTTTGATACTTCTCAATTTCTTTTCTTATTAAAAGCCTCTCGCCACCTATTTGTCTTGCTATTTTTTCATTTTCTACTACGTTTAAAATGTCGCCTGCTTTGGGAACATCGTTCAATCCATAAACAACAGCAATATCGGCTGGAGAAATGCTAAAAACTTCTAGTGTACGTTCGTTTTCCATTTTCCTTACATGTCCAAAGCTCGAACCGACTACGATATTGTCACCCTTGTTCAGTGAACCTTCTTGTAATAAAATAGTGGCTTTTGAACCTACTTTGTTGTTTTTTTCGGACTCTATCACTATTCCTTTACCAGGTCCATTAAATCTTGCTTTCAATTCTTTCATTTCGGCAGATAACAAGATTATTTCTATCAGCTCATCTATGCCATTGCCATTTATTGCAGAGCACTTTACCCAAGGGATTTGTCCCCCAAAACCTTCTAGATATACACTTTGCTCTAGTAAGGAAGATACCGTTTTGTCTATATTTGCATCCGGCAAATCCACTTTATTTATGGCTATCACCATCGTAACACCTGCGGCTCTTGCATGATCAATAGCTTCTATTGTTTGAGGTTTGACTCCGTCATTTGCAGCAACGACAATGACAGCAATATCAGTTATATTTGCACCACGTGCACGCATAGCTGTAAACGCTTCGTGCCCCGGAGTGTCTATAAAGGTTACTTTTTGTCCATTATGTACAGCCTGATATGCTCCGATGTGTTGAGTGATTCCACCAGACTCCCCATGTGCTACTTTTGTATTTCTGATTCTATCAAGTATTGATGTTTTTCCATGATCTACATGACCCATTATTGTGACAACCGGAGGTCTAGGCTTCTCAATAATATCAGCCAAGTCATCCAACGTGTCCTGAATAATGCCAATACCAAAATCATCCTGAAAACTTATTTCCAGGTTAAACTCTGCACAAATCAACTCTATTGAATCCTTGTCTAGACGTTGGTTTATAGAAACCATTTTACCCATTTGTAAAAATTTCATTATTATTTCAGAAGGGGTAACATCGATTATCTTTGCCAACTCTGATACAGATGTAAACTCACTCAATCTGATTTGAGCAGTTTCATCAAAGGATTCATTTTTTTTCTCTTCTTTTTTATATTTTTTCTTTTTTTTAGTCGTGGAAAGGGTTAATTTGATTTTTTTTTCTAGAGCAGTTTCATCAATTTCTGCAATATTTTCACTCTTATCTCGTCTCTTTGTGTTCTTAAGTTTGGCTTGAATATGTTTGCTCTTATCACCTAGTTCGTCTACACTTACCTTGTCCTTGCCATACTGTTTATCAGTAAACTCTTTGTTGTCCAATTTGACAATCCCAGATTTTGGAAATAATACTTTGGGTGAGTGTTTATCCGTACTTCTTTGAGAAGTATATGGTGTGCTCGTAGAATCTGATTTTTTAAATTCTTTGTTATCATTTCTAAATTTTTGTCTTCCAGTTTGACTAAAGGTTTTAAACTCAGGGGGCTTTTTTGCTCTGTTTTCATTTTCTTTATTTTGTGTAGTATATCTGTGGTTCCTTTCATTCTTTTCCCTGTCTCTTGGATTTGTGTTGTCATATTGTTTTGGTCCTCTAGGCACATATTTTTCATCTACAGTTCCCGTATGCTTTTTATCTTTTACAACATTTTTAAACGGTTTGTCGTTTCGTGTATCTTGCCTGAAAGGCCTTTCTGTTCTGCTGTCCTGCTTTTTATCCTTTTGACCCGTTCCCAAATATCTATCATCTCTCTTTTCAGGTCTCCACTCTCTAGTCACATTATTGTTGTCGCGCCTAGGTTGTTGTCTAAAGGGGGGGTCTTCTTTTTTGGTATAGGTTCCCTCACTTTGCATTCTGTATCTATTGTCATACCCTTTTTCATGATTCCCACCTCTTTGCTCAGTCCTATTGTATCTATCATCTTGTCGAAATGGTCGATCTAATTTCTTTTCTCTGGGGTCATTTCTCTGCTCTGTTCTGGTGTGCCTACCATCTTGTCGATATTGCCCGTTTGGTATTTTTTCTTGTTTTTTATCTCTGTCGTCATATTTATAGGGCCTTTCTATTTTTCTGTCAGGTTTAGTTTGTGGTGCGATACTTTTTTCTTTATTTATTATTTCAGGTTTCGTATCTTTCTCCTCAGCCTTTATCTCTGTTGAAAAAGGAGAAACAATAGGTGTCTCTTCATGCGTAATGATTATATCTTTAAAAGGATTATTTGTAATTCTATCTTTTACATCTTTATCTTTTTTTTCTTTGTTCCGTAACTGTTCCTGTATTAATTTTCTTTCTGACTCCAGTTTTTTTATCTGCTCCACTTCTTGTTTAAATTTTTGTCTCACTTTGTCTGCGACTTCGTCATCAAGATATTTCATATGAGATTTTACTTCTATGGCCATATCTTTTAAATGCTTCATCAGAGCAGCTGATGATATCTTTAACTCTTTCGCTAAATCATGTACTCGCAATGCCAAATCATTCCTCCAACTTTTAAAAGTCTAATATTTCTATCCTCTTTTCAACACCTCGTTTTACAAACGAACCATCCTAACCCATAAATTTTAGAAACAAACTTATTCTGTTGCTAAATCCTAGAGTTGCTATATAATCTACATGGTGTAACCAATCACTTTATTGAGCCTCCAAACAACGTTATATAACACTACTAGGAATAACATCGACACTTCATAAAGTTTGTTCACAAGTTTACTACCACATTTTGCCATCGTTGTTCAAAAGAATTATTTAGGCTTATTTTGTCAACTATTATTTTAAAATTCTCAATTTATTTCTAAAGAGACTACTCACTCGCTCTTTATCCATAACCCTCTTAGCCCGCTTGCTTACTCCTAAAATACCCTTCTAAACAACAGCACGAAAATGAGTACACTTTACACACGCTGAAGGCGTGTAATGTTTAATAGAAATGCACATTTCCACTTTTTTTCGTAGCCCATCAGATTTAAAACATATACTGCACACTCAGGTTAAATCTCCAAATCATTTTATTAAATTGTTTTCCGATAGGATTTACACTAGTAGATACTGTAAAATCACCCACAGTATAGCTTGAATCAAATTGAACTTCAGATTCAATAGTATTGTTATCGTATTTTATCTCTGGTTGCAATCTGATATAAAACTCATCTTTTTGATATATTACTGAGACTACATAGCTCCTCAGATATTGACTACTGTTTCTGTACCACACACTGTTATATTTTTCAGCAGTTTCGTTATGCTCTAATATAAATGCTGTATATATCCCGATGAAATCATAAGTATTTCTTCTGGATTGAGACAAAAAATGGTTTTTTTCAAAAAATCTGATACCCCATTCAGCACTCAGATAGCGATAAAATCTATCCTTTAAAAAATCATGCCATATAAAATAGTCATAATCTGCTCTCATCGTGTATTTATTGATAAATTTAAAATAATGATTTAAAAATAGCTCTACTTCTGGACTCCATTGATAAATAACCTTTTCGTGATTGTTTGCAGATAAAATGCTATTTGTATAAACTTGTTCTCCTTGAAAAACTTGAACGATGTTTTTCATATTATGATTTTGAAAATTATTTACAACAAATATCGAATATGATGTCATCACCCTATCATTGTCTAAAAAGCTATACGTACCTGAATGAAAGTTTTGTAAAATGGAATTTTCTATTTCAATCCTTAATGTGTCTATCGCTACAAAGTTCCACAACGCTCCAAATGTTATTTTCTTTTCTTCAGAATCTCTGGATTGATTGTTTGACTTTAGATATCTGGTTCTATTAAACATACCTAGTCTTGAATAATACTTTCCTAAGCTGGTATAATAATTTAGCTGATAATTTAGGTTGTTATCAAAAACCCAGTTGTTTCTGGATGTATTCTCCACAAAGTTTAATCTTCTATAGTTTGTGAAATTATCTATGGTAAAATCAAAATAGTCTGTTATACTATACTTTAGATTCAGATGAGCATTGTAATCATCTCGAACACTACGATCGTCCTTCATGTTAAACAAGTAGATCTCTTTTTCATATAAATCATACCTAATCCTAAAACTAAAAAGGTTTATATTACTGTATCGATATGTCAAATCGACTCCATGAGAGTCGTACCTCTCTAAAAATGTATCATTGTTCGAATAATAAAGTGTAGAATGTATTGTATTATTTTCAAACAATTCTTGATACGAGACCATAGTGTCTGTTCTCCAGCCATAATAATATCTTTGTGGATTATCCAGCCTTACGTGCTTTCCTCTTTGTTGTACGACTAGTTTATTATTTAAAAAAGATGCCGAGTAGCCTGCACCTAGCTGGTTTAAATATTTGTCATTTACAGAAACAGAATCCTCTGGTAAGCCAGTATTGTAAAAGCTCGAATAATCAAATATTAAAAAAGGTTTAATAAAATATTTATCAAAAGATAACGTATATATATAATTTGTGTTTTTTGAGCTTCTATCAAAATAAGAGTTTTCTGTGAGCAAATGCTTTGTATTAAAATATACAGTAAAATCATTTTTAAAACGCTGTTCCCATGAAAAATGATTTTCAAAGAAAGAAAATTGGTTGTATGTATTGTAGTTTGTTTGTATACTTGCTTCAGCTATCAATAAATTGAAGCAGATACTCATAAAGATCAATAAACTCTGTCTCATTTAGAGTTTCTCCTCTGCGATTTAAATCAATTTTTGGTGGGCATGTGTCAAAGATGTGTGTCAAGGCACGAGGTAAAAAACCAATTAAATTGTTTCGCAAAGTTTTTCTTTTCATACGAAAAGATTTTTCTATCACATCCCAAAAAAAAAGCTCGTTTTGTAAAATTGGAATATCCTTTTTAGGCACAAGTTTGATTACAGCTGAATGAACCTTTGGAGGTGGAGTAAATTTATCAGATGAAACTTCAAATAGATAATGGGTTTCAAAATAAAATTGAGTTTTTAAGCTTAAAACACCAAAATCCTTGTTACCCGGTTTTGCACAAACTCTTTTAGCTACTTCTTTTTGAAGCATCATAACTATCGTATCAAAAGATTTGTTGTTTTCGGTGATTTTATACAAAAATGGAGAGCTAATCTGATAAGGTAAATTTGTAACTATTTTTATCTTTCTAGGCTGTTTGTCAGAATGGTCTTGGCACACATCTTCAGCACCATTTTTATTGTAAAACCATTCTAGATTTTCCAGAGATGTTAACATTTTTATTTCTTTTTCCCAATCAAGCTTTAAAATATCTTTATGAACAATTTTTAACAGACTATGTAGTAAGCAGCTATTACTTTCTAAATAATTAAGGTTTGTAAAGTTTAAATATTTTTTTTCTAGTATGGGTACTAGCTCATCGTCTATTTCATATATAGTTAAAAATATTTTCCTCTTTAGCAAATGATCTGTTAGAGCCCCTAAACCTGCACCAACCTCCCATACAATATCATTCTCTTTTAAATCTGCCGCTATTATTATTTCATTTAAAATGCTTTGGTCATGTAAAAAATGCTGTCCATATTTCTTTTTGGGTTTATAAATCATTTTTTATTAATTCTCGATGCTCTCCAATAGGACTTCGATAGCTTTCAGCAATTGTGGGTCTTCCATATTTACTACATGAGATGGTAGCATAGGTATCGTAATATCGGGGATTACTCCATTTAATTCCATATTTGTCATATTCATTCTATACCACCCAGAAGCTGGCATTCTCATGCTAGATCCATCATACAAAGTCCATTCATATGTTCCGATCACAGATCCACTTGTAGGCATACCGATGACGGTGCCCAGTTTCATATCTTGAAACAATCCGCTGAAAATTTCTGCGTTTGAAAATGAATCTTCATCTATCAGTACCACAATAGGTTTCTGATAAATGTTCGCAGGACTGGGGTATGGATCGACACCCCACAACCTATTATGAGAAAACGCATTTTGTTGTCTAGTAATGATATCAAACAAATTATTATGAATACGCCCCCCACCGTTTCCTCGAACATCGATTATCATAGCGTCTGTATCTATGTTTACTGCGAGAAAATCCTGTTCAAAACGCCTCAAACTTCTTTGGTTCATTTCTTGTATATGTAAATATCCTAATCTTGCATTTGACACCTCTCTGACTTTTTGTGATCGCTTTATTACAGTGTCTTCGTATCTCAATTGTCTTTGAGTTGCCATAGATATCCCTTTTATTGACGCATTGATGATACCTTTGGGAGTCTGAATCACAAACTTTATATCATGATCTATTTGATTCAAAAACAATGATGAAATCTCTGTGTCAAAATGTATAGGATTGCCATTTATTTCCATGATTATATCATCTATTTTTACCCCAAAATTTTGATAAAGTTCTGATCCAAAATATATTTTTTTTATTTTGATTCCTACTGGTAACCGTTCTTTGTAGTTTAGTACGATACCTGCATATGCATAAACAAAATCATCATGACTAGTATCTTCTCTGGGATGAAAACCTGTATGAGACGTATTTATCCTTCCCAACATTTCATCTACAAATCGTTGTAGAACCGTTGTCGATTTAAACTCATGAATAAAAGGCTCAAATAGGTGATAAATTGACTCCCAGTCTTGCCCATGCATTTCAGGATCATAAAAATTGTGTCCAAATTTTCCCCAGACATGATTAAACACTTCTCTATTTAATTTTTCTGTATCATAAGAATATCTGTATTCAAATGTTATTGGAGTGCTTTGTTTGCTAGAGATATTTAATTTATACGGGTTATCGTTCATAATATAGAAGATTGTTTTTTTATCTTTTGTTAATTCGAGCTCACTGATACTACCTCGAAAATTATATACTTCTTCATTTTTTGTACCATCAAATTTTACTCTCTTTAAAGTGGTCTGGCTGCCTTGGTATTGTATATAGTATAAAACTGAGTCAGGAGTAGTGTAGATTGGTTGTAGCCATCCGGGATCAGAAACCAAAACTTTGTTTCGTAGATTAAAATTTTCTAAACTGACGTCCCAATCCAGTATTAATGATGATGAGGCTTTACTAATATCCTGTCTTTGTGGAGAGCTCGGTGGAGATATTTTTGCCCAATTATCTTCCTTTTCATTTATCTCCTTTACTAAATTCACTGTATATATGTTACTTTGAAGAGAATAAAAAAGCTGACGCCCACTCTCGCATAGCAACAAATTTCCTATGTGGTTTGTGTTATAAAAAATATCCGTATGTGTGTTTGTCTCTAGGTTTTTAAGTCTCAGTATATATCTATCACGAGCTATGTCTAAAACAGTATAAAGCATTCTTTTTTTATCTATCGAGATAATAGGGTATGATGCTTGGGTTTCTTCAGGTAGTATTTCTCGAAAATTATTGTCTACATCTAATACGGCGCACAAGTCTCTCTCAATTTTTTTATCATAACGTATCACGAGCTCATTCACATCGTTCAGTCCAATACTTTGGATATATTTATCATCAGACCATGATATTTTCTCTATATTTTCATTTTTAGTGTCTATTCGAGGCGATATAAAAGAGGAATTATGAGCTCTGATACTTGTCTTAAATAGCTTTGGTATGCCTCTTTCGAAAGATACAAAATATATAGTTTCATTATCATCCATGATCACAATGTCATCAATCCCTTTGTGTTCAAATGTCAATTGACGAACCTCACCTCCCTGCAGTGGAACGGCAAATAAATCATATTTGTATGCAAAAACGAGAAGCTCTTGATTTGGTGAGACAGCTATTTTTGAAAGTGTAGATTTTACTGTTTCATGCACCAGTGGGTTTTGAAAATTGTCTTCTAGTATATCAATATGTATTTTTGAAACTTCACCATCTACTGGATTCCAGCTCCAGATTTCTTTAAAATATTCAAAAACTATGCGATCAGTATTTTTTGATACTGAGATATCTCGTGCTGACCATTCTGTAAAAAAGGTTAGCTGAGTTCTGTTCGACATGGATCCTTTGAAATCTGCTCGATGATCATCACCTACACCATCTGAAAAGCTAGTGAAATCTGGGAGTTCCATGTAGTATAATTGAAAGACTTTCTCATCAGAGCTAGCAAAATAAATCCTGTTTTCATGTATCTTTGAAAATTTTGGATATCTTTCTGTAACGGGTGTGTCTGTAAGCTGAAAAAATTGTTCTGTATTTATATCATACAACCAAAGATCACCATTGTGTGAGCCTTTATATGCTGGACGAAAAGGATACCCACGCCTATCAAAAACTATTTTTTGTCCATCTTTTGATACAGAACCAAAACTGCCCGCAATGCCAGAAATTTCAAGTGGTCTTGTTTTACCAAATTCATATTTAACATAAATATCTGGCTCCCCTGGATTTGACATCGTGCCTAAAAAAGAATTCCCATCATAAAACCAATCAACAAATGAAATGGATTCGTTGCTGATCAATTCGGCAGGACCACCAGAAGAAGGTATCCTATATATTTTGTAAACACCATCTCTGTCAGAGTTAAATAAAATCCACTCTCCACATGGAGAATACACAGGCCTAGTTATTCTGTCATTTGTAGCCGTGAGTCTACGAGCTACACCTCCATCAAAAGCAACTTCCCATAAATTATTCATATAAACAAAACTAACCTTTTCTCCGCATGGAGATATAGTGGGATCATCTACATAAAACGGTTCGTAAGTAAAAACGAGGCTCACAAATATTGCGAGCACAAATGCCAATATTATTTTTTTCATAGCCCATCCTTTATTACAGATTGTCCTTGCATAACACATCCAATATTTTATTTATTAAAGTTGTCTACCAATCGTTCTTCTCGAGGTCTTTCTATAGGTAAATATACAAAATCATACGACCCAGCGACTACGATGCTTTTCATTTTATTAGCTAGCAGTTCTATCGTATCGATATAATCTATCGTATTCAATCCTGAGGTGGCATCGCAATCAGCATTTTGTATCATTTCCAAAAGCTTCTTTCTCATGTCTTTGTGCTGATTGTTTATCCTGTTTTCCAGCTCAAATATTTTATCGTGATAGTCTTCATCCAAATCATTTAAATAATTAATGCAAAGATCCAACATATAGGTTATCTTTTGATGTTTTTCTGAAATGATTTCTAAAAATTCTGGATAAAAATTTGCTTTGTGGCTCATGATTTGAGTGTTTAAGATTACATTGATTTGTTCCGCATAGTCACCTAGCTTTTCAATATCATTCACCACATGGAGTAATGATGGTATTTTTTTTGCGATGTTCTTTGAATTTGATTTTTCATTTACGGAAACTAAATAAAGGGTTATTTCTTTTTGTAAATGATCTATCGCATTTTCTATTTTTGTGACTTTTTCTTGGTCTCGATAGTTGTTTGTGCTAAACAATTCCATCGACGTTTCCAGCGATGATTTGACCAGTTTTAGCATTTCTTGCATTTCTTTTATTGATTGTTCTATCGCTATTTCTGCTGTTTTCAAAAGATTGTGATCTAAATGCTTTGGGTCACCTGTTGATAACATTTCTGTAGTTTCTTTTTTTATTATAAGCTGAGCGATACTAGCTAAAATGCCTGTAAAAGGTAAAAACAGTAAACAGCTCAAAACATTGAAATAAGTATGTGAATTTGCTACAAAACGAGAGATGTTTAAAGGGTTTGCAATGTCTCCGGGAGTTACAAAATTTAAAAACTTCTGATATACCCCGATCGATGTCAGTATTGTAAAGATCAAGGCTCCTATTACATTAAAAAAAGTATGTACCAATGCAACTTGTTTAGCTGTTTTACTGACATTTACACTGGCAAACCATGCTGTGATAGTGGTACCTATATTACTACCAAAAATTAAATACATTGCTCCTTCGAGGGCTATCATTTGGGACATCGCTAGTACTAGCATTATGCCTATTACTGCTGACGAACTCTGTATAATCATCGTAAATATTGTTCCTATTAATAAAGATAAAAAGGGGTTGTTTGATAGATTGATCATTATTTCCCGAGCCATTTCAGAATCTTTGATAGGCAGTACGGAAGATGACATTACATTCAAAGATACAAAAAGTAGTCCAAAACCCAAAGTTATATAACTCCATTTTTCCATAGGTAAATTTTTTCGTATAAAAAGCATTAAGATGCCCGCAATCACAAATAGATAGGCAAATTGACCCAGATTAAAAGCTATAATCTGTGCAGTGACCGTAGTCCCGATATTGGCACCCATTATCACACCTATCGCTTGTGCCAAGCTCATCAAACCTGCATTTACTAGACCTATCACCATTACTGATGTGGCACTACTACTCTGGATGATGCCTGTCACTGTCAAGCCTACTATGACACCCTTGATTGGGGTATCGGTCAGCTTTTTCAAGATGTGCTTCATTTTATTACCCGCTACTGCCTGAAGATTGTCATTCATTATCTTTAAAGCATATAAAAACAATGCTAACCCACCAAAAAAATTAATTAAAAATAGCACATTCATGTCCTTATCTAATCCTCCTACTAACAATATTCAGCGAACAGTGTTTTTTAAAAGGTAAAATTGTCAACAAAAAGATTTTGATCAATGTCATTTTTAAAGGTTCATAATATCTTTTGAAATTTATAACTCATTATGTAGCCCGACTTTATATCTGTATTCTTGATACATAATATGTTACGTGGAGGCGATCCAATTCCCCTCCTTCGGAGGGGTGGCTGCGAAGCAGACGCGGTGGTGAGCTACGACAAAAATCAGCACCCCTACCCCCGATCGAGAAAGAGCACCCTTTTCCCAAATCAAGAAAACCGCACCCAATCTAGTTTCCTGATACCTTCCCTGTACGGCTCCTGTACCGATCCCTAAAATAAGCGGGCTAGATGCGGGAAAAGCACAAGGGGGGTACGACATTTGCCGTGGATTGTCAACGGCAGTATAATTTTGATACAAAGTGTCAATTTTACACTGCCGATAGTGTATCATTTCTGACTGCCGGCTACGACAAATCAACACCCCCGCCCCGCACGAATAAACGCCAAACGATAGTTTGCCTATATGCTACGCTACAGCCAAAAAGAGGGAGCTTTCGCTCCCTCTTTATTGATAAAATTTACATTTGTGCCTCGATGAGAAACTACTTCATCAAGGTCATTCTCTTTACTTGATAAAAATCGTCTGCTTTCATGATATATAGATACATACCACTACTGACATCACGACCATTGTCATCTTTACCATTCCATACTACTTTGTAGTTTCCGATTTCATTATGAGCGTTTATCAATGTCCTGACTTTTTGACCTCTGACATTGTAAATCTCTATATTGACATGAGCTGCTTGGGATACATTGTATTCGATAGTTGTATTCGGATTGAACGGATTTGGATAGTTTGCAAACAGTTCAGTAGCTAGTGGTAATCCTGTACCTTCACCTTCTGAAACAACATCCACTGTTACTGAAACCGGAATCGATGTTCCACTATTGTATACAGCAACTATATAGTATGTATGTGCTCCTATAGGGACATTTGCATCTATATACATAGGCTCTTCAAATAGTTCTGTGGGGAGTTCTCCATTTCTTGAGACTTTAAATCCTATGAAATTGCCTTCCGGTGCTGTCCATCTTAAAACTACATTGTTTCCTGAAACTATTTCAAAATGAGGATCTGTAGGTGGTAATAAATCTTCCATTGGTTTACCAACGACCTCATTTGACGGAACAGATTCTCCGACTGGATTGACATAACTAGCAACTAAATAATAGGTATAGCTGACTCCATTTGATACTGTAGTATCGCTAAATGTCAATACATTATGCGGTAAATCAAACAGTGCCACACCATGCCTAAAGATTTTATAGCCTGCCAGAGTTCCATTATTTTGTGCTGCAGGTGCTTTCCATGATAAATGTACTACTCCATCAGCTGATGTTTCCCTCAATTCTGTGACTGGATTAAATATTGGATTGAGTATCGGCGGTGCATTCACTGCTACAGAAGCACCTGATGGATTTGTATAAATAGCGATCACTCCATACTCATACATCGTATCCACTGCTACGTTTTCATCTGTGTATGACTGACTGACTTGCAACGCTGTTCCTATGGCTGATCCATTTCTAATGATTCTATATTCTGTGACAGTTCCAAACTCTTGAGGAGCTGGAGGTGTCCATGTCAAAACTACGTTTTTATCATTGTTTAGAACAGCCGCCACATTTGTCACAGGAGTAAATTTAGGAACAACAATGCTGTTTGAGGTCACTTCTATAGAAGAGCCTGTGATTGCTCCTGTGTAAACCATTTGAACGCTATAAAAATATGACTTATCCATTTCTACGGTAATATCAGTAAATGTGCTTATTCCCGGTGCGAGAATACCTATTGCTGTCGAGCTGCCAGCCCGTCTGACTATGATTTCAGAAACAGTACCAAAATTTTGTACAGGTGGCAGTGCCCAGCTCAAGTCCACAAATCCTGTATTTGCATTATATGCTGCAATCACATTGGAAACAGGTCTATAAACTGGCACGATGATCGTATGTTGCTCCTCAATAGACATGCCCCATGGCTGACCCGCAGGACTGTTGTAAAGAGCTGCCACTCCATATTGATATTGATTGTCTACGCTGACATTACCATCAGTAAAGGTCAATGTATTTGTCTGCAAAGTTCCTATTACATTACCACCACGAGTAATACGATAGCCTGTGACAGTTCCATATGTCGCAGAAACAGGTGCCATCCATGTCAAAACGACTTCATCGGTCGCATTTATTGTAGCATTTAGATTTCTAGGAGGATTAAACAAAGGCACGATAATATTGTTTGATTGTGACTGAATAGATCTACCTGTAGGGTTTGCATATAGCACATTTACAAAATATGAGTACTGAGCATCTTTTGGTACATTCACCAAGCTCAAATCAGTATATGTAGTGGTCGTAGTATATCCAATGATATCGTTTGATCCACTTCGTCTGACTTCGTACAGCACTATTTCGCCCCATTGTTGTGGCATAGGTGCAGCCCAGGTGATCACTCCGTGTCCATCATTGTCTATATTAGCTACTACATTTAACACAGGATTAAATATAGGTACAATGACCGCTATCTCTCTAGGCATTGATTCCCCGCTATCATAAACAGCTGTCACTCCATATATGTATCTAGTATCTATTGTCGTGTTTGTATCCGTAAATGTGAGTGCATTGATAGGAGTAGTAAAAAGTGCCACATTGTTGCGATAAACTCTATAACCTAGCATTCCACGCGGGCCACCTTCGACTGTGCTACCACGAGATACCAGCTCATCTCTACTGCTGCCGACTGCTCCCCATGTCAATATCACATGATGAGCATCAGTAACCTCTGCAAAGATACTACCCGGCATCAAAATATTGTCTTCGGGGCGTCCAATAACTTTGTTTGATTCTAAAGACTCTCCTGAAATGACTCCACCCCAGATAGCTATCACATGATACTCGTAGTTCACTGCATTTTCAAGAGGTGAGTCGGTGTATAGTCTTTGGGTAAATGGTATATCTCCTGAAATTGCATAGCCATCACGATATACTCTATATCCTGACACTGTTCCATAGGTTTGATTGACTGGTGCATCCCAGCTCAATCTGACTTCTGAATCCAGTCCTGATACGGCGTGTAGGTTTCTAGGTGCATTAAATTGGGGTACTATTATTTCATCTTCTATAGCTATTGACCCACCTGCATAGCTGGGGTAACCTACAAATTCATATAGAGCTATTACGCCATATGTATATTTTGTATCTCTGATCAGATTGCTATCAATAAACTCTAGTTCGCCCAAAGTTCCACTGATGAGTATACCATTCCTTGTGATTCTATAAGCTATGACAGAGCCATATGTTTGAAGAGCAGGAGCATCCCACGTGATTTGAACACCATTGTTCTCTACTAGTAATAATTCAAGGTTTGCTACTGGAGTATATTTTGGAGCAACCACAGGATTGGAGAATGCTAATAACGATTGTCCATCAGCTGCACCTACATAAATCACCATGACACTATAAACATATTCACTGTCTAACTCGATAGTTTGATCAATGTATGATGTCGCCGTAGGACCTACCGTTGCTATAGGAGCAGAAAGATCATTGCGCATGATCACAAAGCTACCGATAGTTTCATTTGATTCAAGAACAGGTCGAGTCCAACTCAAACCTATAAACCCGGATGTATGGTTGAACGTAGCTACTAGATTAGTGACAGGATTAAAGGCATAAACTCTGACAATGATTTGTCGAGGGTTTGATTCCCCACTGTCATACATAGCCGTGACTCCGTATGTATAGGTCGTTCCTATTGCTGTATTGTTGTCTGTAAAGCTCATCACATGCACAGGTCCCTCAGTAGTCAGTCTTTCGCCGTTTCTATATACGTGATAGCCCAAAAAGGCTCTACTGTCGTCACGAGCACCACCGCCGACACGATTGACACTACGAGTATTTTCTTCGACTGGTGCTGTCCAGGAGAGGACGATGTCATGACCTACCTGTAGAGCTGTGATACTTCCCGGCATTAGGATATTATCTTCGGGCCTGCCTATTGCTGTATTAGAAGGCTGGGATACTCCGTCAAATGACCCAAATCCTTCAAAAGAATATTCTGCGACTACCCAGTATTCGTAATCTACTGCATTTGCTAGGTTTGTATCGGTATATGATGTCTGGGTAGGAGGCAGGCTACCTGTGGCTGGTGCACCGTCACGATAAACTATATATCCTACCACTGAGCCTAGATTTTGTGCAATTGGTGCTGTCCATAATAGTTCTACCATACTGTCTAGACCATTTGCAGCTGTCAAAGCTAAAGGTGCATTGTATATTGGTACGATCATGCTAGTAGAAACTGCACTAGAGCTACCTGTGATGTCGCCTCCATAGTGTACTACAATATCATAATCATAGCGAGTATCTAGCAATATGTCTGTATCCATGTATTCTGTGGATGTCGCACCGAGCATGATGATGCTCACCTCGTCGCGGATGACTTCTATACTCCATACGACACCATATTGTTGCTCTACTGGCAAGATCCAGCTCAGTTTTATTGTATCACCTAGTAATTCTGAAATCAGACTTGTAACTGGAGTATACAATGGTACGATAATAGAGTCTGTCGCAGGGAATGAGATCACTTCGTCTGCATACACTGCTATTACTCTATATTCATATAGTTCATCTTTTGCTCGATCCATATCTGTGTAATTGCCTTGTGTAGGTGGCAGCAAGGATGCTGTAATCAGCTCGCTGTCACGATATATACTATAGCCTATCAAAGTATGACCTGTGTTTCTGCGAGCACCTGCTCTGGCTGGAGACGAGGATGCCGCTGTCCAGCTCAGGTAAACATTGACTTCATTCACGACTGACAGCTCTAGATTTTGAGGAACTGCATTTGCAAATGGTGTAATAAGCTTGCTGGCACTAGGAGCAGAACCTTCCTCTGGTATTTCGCCGCCCCAGATAGCCACTACATGGTACTCATATGTTACATCGTTTAGGATGCCTTCTGAATCCATAAACACTGTCTGATCTGGTGTTTCGTAAACAAGGGAACCATCACGATAAACTTCATATTTCAAGATACTTCCATAGTTTTGAGCTTGAGGAGATGACCATGACAATTCGATCAAAGCATCACCTATCCTAGCTGTCAATCCATATGGTGCATTGTATTGAGGCACGATAATTTCCACCTCGGTTCGCTTGGACTCTTTGATCACTAGAGATCTAAAATCTTCTGCATCATATTCGTAAACAGCTGCTATGCCATAAACATATTTAATATCCGAAGTGATATTTGTATCACTAAAATTAGGATCATCGACAGGGATATATTCGTCTACATTTAAAAGAACATCATCGCGATAAACGCGGTATCCGAGAAGCTCGGTGTATTCTAGTTCTTCGGGAACTTCCCATGCTAGGACGACTGCTGTAAAGACTCCATCTTCGTCTCTATCTAGTTCGGGCTCTTCCACAATAGGTGCTACAAACAAAGGTACAAAGACTTCGTTTGCGAGATAAACAGCATCAGAATAGAGTATTGGATTGGTATATACTGTCACTACCGAATACATGTTGAACGCATCTGAAGGTGCATTCGCATCCCTGTAGGTCAAGCTTTGAGATGTGCCGATAGCCTCTGATTCATCATTGCGATAAATATCATATCTGGATATTGTTCCTACTGCTTGAGCTTCTGGAGCTAGCCATGCAAGGTCTACTATGTCTTCATCGACAAAGGTCACACGCAGGTCTCGAACTGGATTGATCGCTGATATTCCGATACTGAAATTGTCTATATGAATGAGATTGTCTGCATTCATTATTGTAGATTCTGCATAAAGAGCTATTTTGATAGCTCCATCAAAACCGGAAAGGCTAAAGTTTATTCTTTCGCCTGTTCGGGAGATATTGTTGAGTATATTTTGACCGCCTGTATTGTTCCATTCTACTAGACTGGTCCAGTCAGCTCCGTCATTTTCTGAAACAAAGACGATAAATTTGTCATCTATTCCGTTGAGCTGAGGTGCTCCTATCCTTCCGGTAAATGCCATATCAAAGCCTACATAGAAGAACTCTGTCTCATGTAAATGTGCTTCATTCAAGATAATAGGAGGTGACACCAGCCAGGCATTTGTTTGACCGAACAAGTTTACTCTCGCTGATTGACCATTTGGATGAGTTGCATTATTTGCAAAACTGCCTAGTACCCAGTGAGGTGCTGTTGTCCAGTTTCCGGTAAATGGAGTCAGACTACTATTTGGCATCCCTGCGAGCCTAGTCCAAAAATGTGGCTCTGACAGTGAAAAATCTTGTACATAAGGGAGGTTGGAAATAACACTGTCGAGTGACTGACCAACCAGATTGATAATTCGAGCCGTATCTACAGTATCATCGAGTATGTGTATTTCTGCATTGTGGAATCCATTGACTGTAGGTGCATATATCACTGTAAAACTAAATGGGTTATCCACTGTGACGATAACAGGCAGTACCACAGGTAGCATATTAAAGTATTCGCTACCAAATAGCTCTATTTCTGTCAATTCAAAAGCTATCGCTGTGCTGTTTGAAATAGTAAATACTTGTGATGTATTACTATTTATACTGACCAGTCCAAAATTTTTCTCTACAGGGTCGATGATAAACTCAGGCGAGCCGATAGTTACATCATCCAGCATCAAAGTGCCTGACGCTGAGTTGTAATGTCTAAATGCTAGATAAATCTCCATTCCTTTGTATTCTGATAGACTCAGTTGCATATCTGTCCAAGCAGCAGTATCTACATCACCTGAATACAGTATGTCAAAATTTTCTATTGATGTTCCTGTAGTGGAAACCATGACTGCATAGTTCATGACTCCTCCACTTGATACAAAATATCGTAGGAATTGATTGTCGCCACTAGGGACAACAAACTTTGGTGAAATCAGCCAGTTGTCTGTCGTCATGCCTGCATTTGAGGTACTACGCATAAAGCCCACGCCAGAATTTGCCTGCTGGCTGTTTTCTATTCTTGTCCATCTAGAGCCATCACCATCTACGTCTCGATTTCGCCAGCCACTTTGAACAGTGGTTTCAAAATCTTCTGCATATGGATAGCTGTCTATTATTCTATCAAATGCTGTCACGTTGTATGTCCTGACTGTAGGGCGAGATTCGCCACCATCACTAAACACACCTGTTACTCCAAATGTATTGTTACCTGCTGCTGTCGCCTCGGCTATATAGCTCAAGCCTGTTGTAGAGCCTACCATATTGCCATTTACATAAATGTTGTAGCTCACGACTTCTCTACTATCGCCTCGATGATTGGCATCGTTTACATTGCGATCAATAGTTCCAGAGGATACGAGTGTATTGTTTCTACTAGGTAGAATATCATCATTTTCATAAGTATATTGATGTTTGTTGATCGGTAATATCTGCACCGCACCACTGGCTGTTTCGGCATAACCACGGATCAGGAAATTATAATCAAAGCCATCCACCAGAGCACTAGCTGTTGTCCAGATATTGTTAAACTGCATGAGGTTTCCAAAGCCATCTAAAGCAGGTCCAACGTCTGCGGCTGCTGGGTAACCTGTTGTAGTGGTTACCATGTAACCGATCCACAGCTCATGTGCTACGGAAATGTCGATAGGTGTGTCGAGAATGATGTCTCGCCAGACACCTACTGTAGTGTTACCACTGACAAGCTGTGAATGTACCAGTGTACCAGGATTGAGCGGACTGGCAGTACCTCCTGTCCATACGCGTAAGGTATATGTAGCGTTTGCTACATTACCCATATACCCTATTCTGGTCAGATGAGATCCGCCTACACCCATTTCCATCAGCATTTCTGGAGTAAATCGCTGGGCTACGGTAAAGGTTACGGCTCCGTTTGTGCCTATACTTTGGAACATTGTATTGCCTATCGCATGGGTAAACCAGCCTTCTTGAACACCTGCGGCTTCCCATGACATGGACACTTCGCTATAGTTTGCTGTCAATGACAGGTTCAGTGGCTGATACAATATTTCTCCTGTAGGTGTTGCCAAAACTGCATTTGATGGATCAGATTCTGCGAGAGGATATGTAGTGTCATATACAGCTGTCACAGAAAGTGAATAGGTTACTCCATTATACAGACCGCCTAGGGTGTATGAGGTTCCTATTATGATGTCTGATACAGCATTTCCGTTTGCATAAGCTCGATAGCCTAGCAGAGTGACGGACTCATATTCAGGGGCTTCCCATGTCAATTCTGCAGAGCCACTACCTGCTATCGCAGATAGATTCGTAGGTGCATTCAATCCTATACGGACTACTGCACTTGCGGGTACTGATTCACCTGTGGTGTACAGAGATGTTACTTCGTACATATAGGCATCTATCGCTAGATTTGCATCTACATAGGAGTTTCCTGCGATAGGAGTAGGCGTCAAGAGGACATTGTTTTTATATACATTAAACCCTTGGAAATCTCGAGATGCTCGACTAGAGCTAGAGATATCGATAGGATTATCTAGAGCATATGATTGCAAAGGTGCATTGCCTCTAGACGGTTCTATTCGCATTGGGGGTTCATTATTCGTGTTTCTCGGGTTAGCAGGGGATAATACAATAGATCCACTTGGTGTTTCTGCAAAGCCCTTGATCATCCAGTTTACACCAGGGATTCCGGCAGCACTGAGTGTTCGCCATGGGTTTGTGCCCCATTGGATCAAGGCGCCAAAGCCTTCTATTGCTGGACCAACGTCACGACCAAGAGGGTAGCCTCCTGATGTGATAGCCTGATAGCCTATCCACAGCTCCATGTCTTCGGGGATCAATACTGGCTCATCAAGATCATATTCGAGCCAGACTTCCGGTGTCAGACCTGTTCCTATCGCCTGCTGATACAATAGATCGCCTGCTAGGAAATTCCCTTCTGATGGAGAACCACCGGCCCAGACCATCAAAGTATAGTTGGCGGTTGACTGATTTGTCACTATCGATATTTTGGTGAGTGCTTTACCTGCTACTCCCAGACCATTGAGCATCTCTGGCGTGAACCTTTGAGCTGCCAACAACGTAGCTGCTGCGGTCTCTCCGAGACCTACTGAGCCTCCATAAAGATCGCCCTGAGTATGAGTAAACCATGTCAGCTCAGGGGATTCCCAGCTGAGAGTCACGGTAGTCTCCACAAGGTCTGCTACAAAATTCTGTGGAGGAACTAGCGTCTCGCCTAATGACATCACGCTCACTATATTGGAAGACTGTGATTCGTATATGTCGAGGTACACTGCTGTCACGTAGTATGTGTATTCGATACCATTGTAAGTTGTCGTATCTCTAAAATATGTACTGTCTACTCGATTGCCTATCAATGCTCCACTACGGTATACGTTGTATTGTACATCCATTTCTGTATCTGGAGACTGCCATGATAAATCATTATACCAGTTACCTGATGTAGCTAACAGGTTCACTGGAGGCAATATTTCAAATGGCATAGGCTCAAAGGTCAGCCTGATATTAGGGAGAGCGCTACTGCGACCAGAAGCTCCAGGAAGATCGTTTACATCATATGGACCAGGAGTATCTCTGTTTACATACATCGCCCTATTAGCAGGGGTGGATGTTGTGACGTTGAACGCAGGTCCTGAATTGTATACATCGTTGGTGCCTAGCCTGTTGACGGCTACCACCAGATTGTCTACGTTGTTGTAGAAAAATGGGGTGTCTAGTTCTATTTCAACCCAGCCAGATACTGAAGAAATTCCTATTATACCTTCAAACACTTTAGTCAATGATGACGCTGGTATCCAGTTTGTAGCTGCTGTAGCTGGAAAATCTGTTCTGCTAGTATGACCGAGATAAATCGCCCAGTTGTTTATCATTGGCCAGTTTACATTACCGTTATAGAAAAACGAAATCTTGGTGATTTCATTGCCAGATTTGTTTATTTGGCTTTGATAGTAGATCTGTTGTGAATAGCTGTGTGACCAGTTTGAAACTACGGGAACTGTGTTACTCGTAGATGTTCCTGTTCCGATCTGGATCACTTCAAAGGAAGGACAATTTCCGCTCAAAATGACCTCAAAACTCTTGATTCCATCATAGCTGATCAGTGCTCTAGCCTCTTTTAATCCGACTGAGTTCGGAGCAAACTGTACTGAAAAATTCATGCTCTCCTGAGGATCTAGTGGATACGGCAACAATAGTGAATACGGAACTTCCAATAAAAACTCATCCGCATCATCTCCTATGAGCTCTATGTTGTCGATGACTAGCTCTTCTAGACCTTGATTGGTGATATTAAAGCTCTGTGTAGGTCCAAAGCTTCCTATAGAAACATCTCCAAAGTTTCTGAAGGAAGGTGTCACCAAAAGTGACGTATCTATACTATTGATTGTCAAGGTGGTTCGGCCTAAAACGATATCGTCCGCTCCTAGATAAACAACGGTAGCGGAAAGCTCGCCTGCCTGCTTTGGATTAAAAGACAACGTAAATTCATATGATTCTAAAAAGTCAAAGCTCAGCTCTGTTGCCAGCTCATCATATATCACATAATCTCCATAAGGGTCGATTACCATGACTTCACTGACATACAAGCCATCTGCTCCAACGTTTCTGATAGTAAAGGTTTTCGGATACGAGACTGTGTTCATGCTTACATTCCCATAATCAAAATGCTCGTGAGAAGCCCACAATGTAGGTGTCGAACTCTTTATTTCGATCTCTACATCATCTATGAATATCGTTCTGGAGACTGTGCCTCCAAGACCTTGTTTAAAGGCTATTCGAGAGGCTACTGCACCTTCCATATTAACAAAATAATGCTGGTATGTGCTTGATAATGTGATAGCTTCAATTTCTACAAAGCTAGATTGATCTTCGACATCTGACAGTGTACCTACCAAAAGAACTACGTCTTCGAGTAATGAATCTGTCCGTGCCCACAAAGATACAAAGGCATTATCTAAATTTTCTATCAATGGGGTATATGCTAAAACCACAGCGGCAGTATCAGTTGCATCGGACAGCATACGTAGTGCGTTTGGTGCACTATGTGACGAGCTCGAAAAGATGTCCACTGTTGCTGGCTGCGTAGCTTGTACTATACTACCCCAGCCGATAGGGAGAATGTCTTTTTCATCAAAGTTTTGAAGGTGTGGAAACTCTGATATAGTAGCATCCACACTCTCTCCAAATAGAGGTATCATGTTGATCGCTCTGCCTGTTCCTACTTCATACAACACCAACTGTGCTGTTTTTGTACCTTCTGTTTCAGGTGCAAATCTTACGCTGATTTCAATGCCCTCACCATAGGATACTAATAGAGGAAACGTAAGCTCGTTTACTAAAGTAAATTCCGCGACATCATCTCCGATGATTTCTATTTCTGAAATTACCAGGACAGAACCGCCCCAGTTTATTACATTAAAGTCTTGATAGCCAAAATCATGGATGGCTACTGTGCCAAAGTCATGTTCCTCAGGGGTAATCGTAAATACTGGAGTTTCTGATGACGCTCCAAACTGGATACGGATATTGGGATATGAGGCAAACACTGTCCACGCGGTTCCAAAACTGTTGTTTTGAATATTGGATGTAAAAGAAGTGCCATCTGCCCTAATCATCATTGACCTGTTTTGACCGGGTGTACCTGTATTAAAAAACATGCCTGCTGAGCCTGTGCCAGACCAAGAGCCTTGCTTGTGTACTGCTATCACTAGGTTTTGTGAGCTGTCATAGGTGAATGGGGTATCGAGTACCACCTCTATCCAGCCTGCTCCTATAGGCTCGATCACTGTCCCTGCATAAACCAAAGACATGGACTCCTGAGATATCCAGCTCGTAGAATTAGTGTTAGGGAAATTCACTCTGTCGGTGTGACCCATATAAACTTCCCAGTTTTTCCAGTTTAAGCCTACGTTTGATCCGCTCCAATGATATGATATCCTCGTGATATTGCTATCTAGCATATTGATTTCTTCTGATAAATATATTGTCTGGGAATAGCTGTGATCGTAGTATTGTTCCACTGGTGGAGTCGCTGTGGTGGTACCTGTTCCTAGGGTCACTACATAGCTAGGTTCCTCCAGAGTCATCTGAAGTGTGACATTAGGAATGTTGCCATTCAAACTTCCAGCACCGGGAGCTGCAGGATCGTGATTTGCTCCGTCTCGCCTGATCCAAAGAGTTCGGTTGCCATTGCCGGGTGTTTGACGCCAGGCGTTACCACTCCACCAGTTTGCGGGGGGATTGTTCCTCTGAGTCATGATCACCAAACTGTATTCTCCATCATAGTAATAAGGGCTGGAAAGATCTATCGTGATTTGATGCCAGCCTGTTAAATTCACCGCTAAAGTTCCCTCAAATACAAGGGTGAACTCACTGAATGGGACCCAGTCATTCGTTCCGGTAAAGACTGATTTGTCTACATATGCCATCCATACTCGATGTATTATATCATCTGGAACGCCTCCATTGCCATTAAAATCATAGGTGATACTGTTTATATACCCTGATCCATTTATTTCTCCAGGTAAATATATCGTCTGAGACAAACCTGTTTGATAATAGTACTGGAAAGGTGACTCTGTACTAGTGATTGTACTAGCAGGATTACCGATAATGACTTGACCTGCTGGGGATTTTACCACGGCATTGGAGGGAACTCCAACAGACTGATTGTCATTGGTGTACACGGATTTTACTATGTATCTGTAAATAGAACCATCTGCGACTGAACCCCATGTACTATCAAAATACGTCCGACCAATAAAGTTTGTCGCCATCGTTGTCCAAAGGCTCTCGTCACTGAGATTCGCATCTAGGGTTCTGTATACATTATAACTCTCGAATACTCGTGAATTATTATCAATATCCCAGCTGTTCATAAACTCGGGTGCATCTTTTGCCGTAGGGATTTCTGATGAAATCCGGCTCTCGCCTCGATCAGAATAAAGAGGAGATGAATATGCTACTACGCTATCTATCTCTTCTATATCATATGAAATCCGACCCATGCTGATAGTGCGACCACTAGCGGTAGAAGCCTGACCTCTTATCAAAAAGTCGCGCTGCCAGGCAGGAGTACCTACACCCGTAGATGTCTGCCAGGCGCCGCCATTAAAAGAATATAGATTGCCAAAATTGTCGGTCCAGCTACCCTGAGGGGTGACCGGCGCGGCATAACCTACCTGTGCATCAAATAGTACGGTGATCCAGAATTCGCCTTCGATAGGGATAGATACAGGACTGTGCAATATTATGTCATTCCACACAAGTGCCGTGCTCTGGCTCAGATGTGCAAAGTTTATACTATTGACTGGAACATTTTGAGAGTAAACTAATGTACCCGGATTAAAAGGTGTAGAACTGCCTCCTACATATGCACGAACTTCTACCGAATTTAATACCGTCGCAGGATCAGAACCACTAAACGTAGAGGTAACAAATGAGATCTGTGATAATGTGAGACCTCTGATTCCTAAAGACTGCAATTGTGATTGTGAATACCTGTGACCCATTTCTAAAGTATGAGAACTGGTCGTTCCCAGACCACTACTAGCAGATGTCGCCGTCACATGAGAAAACCACGTGTTGTTAGGGTCTGGTATGTTAGGAGCATTCCATGAGACCTGTACTACACTAGGAGATAGTACAGATGCCATCACGTTGCTAGGTGGAAAAGCGTTTTCCGTGACAATGATGTCACCTAAATTTAGATCTGTAACTCCTAATTCTAGCTCATTGTCTACATACGGTAAATACCCTACCGCATTTATTACTAAACTATATGTGTTACTCGCATATACATCAGGAATACTGAAATTACCTGAGCTATCTATCCACACCACTGGATATTCTCCATAGCCACTCAAGGATACAGAAGCTCGCGCTACTGGTAATCCTGTGTCTGAACCTAATACCCTGCCTGAAATTGTGACTGTTGGAATAGCTGTCATGGTGATGTTTTGAGTTGTGATTTCGTCAGCTATAACACTGACTCCGAGAACTTCGCTATCATAAAAACCCATCTTGCTCGCAAAAAGATCGTACTCTAAAGGAGCGAGGTAAGGAATGCTATAATGACCTGAGGCATCTGTCAATCCAGATTGAGCTGTTCCTGATAAGGATATCTGTACATCGGATACGGGATTACCTCCACTCGTTACCACACCTGAAAGCTCGCCAAGACCGCCCGGCATTATATATAATGTGATATTGCTAATGTTTGTGGAGGTACTACCTGTTGCACCTGTGATAGGATTTTCGGGATCTACCGTTCCGACACTGTCACTACGTCTGTACAATGTTCTAATGCTACCTGCTGGTGTTTGTAAATAAACGCAACTACCAGAGAAATAACCCACTGTGTCAAACTTTCTCATAGTCATGATGACTAGATTACCACCTGTATATACAAATGGACTGTGAAGATTAAATGTTGTCTGCGCAAAGTCCGAACCTACTGGTATATTCGGATGAAGACCATCATATACCTTCTGGAACTGGTTCGCAGGAACCCAGCTAGTTGTCGTAGGGAAACTTGCAAAATTTTCCCCTACATTCGCCATCCAGATTACGACTTCTTTGTCCTGTGTGTCAAATGGAACATTCGCATTGCTAAAATAATAATCAAGCTTGGAAATCATGCCCGCTTCTGAATTTATCTCATCTGATAGATAAATCACCTGAGAGACACTAGACCTATAATAAAAATTAAACGGATACTCATACGTGCCAGATGTGCTATTTACGTCTCCTATGTAAATTGCATCAGGCTCAGGAGGAGCTGATGAAATTTGGATACGGACATTTGGCATATTACTACTTCTCATTACCCCGGTGTCTCCGTTTGTCAGATTATTTGGGTCGAATGGCACACCATCTCGGGCTACATACATCCCTCTGTTTGCGGGAGTGGATGCAGATGCTAAAAACGCTGGTCCATTGTTCCACCCGCCTGAGCCTATCCTATTTACTGCGACCACTAGATTTTGACTATTGTTGTACATAAACGGTATATCTAGTACGATCTCTACCCAACCAGAACTTGATGAAATAGGTATTGTTCCTGAAAATACAGGTGTCAATTCTGACTGTGCTATCCAGCTCGCACCAGAAGATGTAGGAAAATCTGTCCTATCTGTGAGCCCTAGATATACGTCCCAATTGTTCATGACAGACCACATAGGGTTCCCATTGTAGAAAAATGAAAGACTGTTTATTTCACCTTCCTCGACCGGAATCTCTGATCCATAATATATAAACTGTGAATAACTCTGTTCCCAGTTTGGAAAAACTGGGAGATTGTTGTTTTCTATCGTACCTGTCCCTATAGTGATTACTGTACTTTGCACCCCCTCCCCTACAAGAGGTATGCTAGCAGGACCATGAGGAGAGCTATGTGATACGATCAAATCAGCCTCTTTGATACCAAAGGTTGCAGGTGAAAAAGCTATATGGACGGTGACAGTTTCTAGATAGCCTAAGCTGGCAGGTAGACCTGCGACAGGAAAGAGATCAAAATGGCTAGCATCTATTCCACCCAAACTGACGGATGATACTGTCAATGTTCCCATACCGATATTTCTGATAGTAAACTGCCTCAGATTTGATGACTCGCCCACCGGCACTTTACCAAAGCTACCAGCAGCTGGTGTTATTGAAAAGACTGGCTCGGTAGATGCCATCTCATTGTAAAGACGAACATTTGGTATAGCGTGGTACCTCATTATCGGATCATGCCATTGCCATGGATGCCATTGCTCTTCTAGATTTTCAAAATATACAGGATTTGTGATTCTATACCTTACCTCGGTCCTGACCAGACCATTTGTTGTGGGAGTAGAATAAAACTGTCCAAAATCCATAAAGGGTATATGTCCTGGAGCTTTTTGAATGATTCCAATAGCCAGATTGTCTACATTGTTGTATATAAACGGAACATCTAGCTCTACTTCAACCCAATCAGCCGTGTCTGGAAGGTGTATAACACCATCATATACTTTTGAAAAGATTGATGTCGGGAGCAAGGTATTGATTACTGTTGGCCATTCAGGGTCCAAAATGTGATCTGCATCTGTGTGCCCCATGTAAATTTCGAGAATTTTGTCTCGAGGAACTGATTCACCACCGTCCCAATGAAATCCTATTTTGTATATTTGATTTCCTGAAATATTGATTTCTTCCTGAAGATATATTGTTTGTGAATAAGAGTAATCATGACCCACGAATATAGGAGAGCGTATAGGATCGTTTGTTCCTTCTCCGATAGCTATATATCCTGCTGTAAACTCAGCTTCCATAGTAAAGTTAATATTTGGTATATTTGATGAAAGAGTGCCTGTAGGGTACCCTATCGCAGGATCATATTGGTTTCCTATCGCACCATTTTGCTGTGCATGTATAGTCCTATTACCCACTATAGTAGTCTGCCTCCATCTGTTTTGATTTGATGCATATGTCGCATTTATTGGGTCAAACACCCTATTGGTCATAATGACGAGATTTCCACTATTATATTCATAAGGCGTGTTTAGTGTGATATTTATTTCATCCCAGCCATACAGATCTAGATTTAATGGTCCGTCGTAGACTAGTGTGAAATTGTGAAAAGGTATCCAGCTGGTATTGTTTCCATAGCTCGACATAGTAGTAGTAGCCATCCATATTTTAATAGGCTTGCTCGGATCATCTACTATGCTACCTCCATTAAACTCATAACGGATAGAATTGATCGTTCCTATTGCTCCTATTTCATTTTCTCGATATATTGTTTGTGACAAACTGTTTAGGTTAAAGAAATTAAAAGGAGCAAACTCTGTCATGACAGGACTGCCCGGTGTCCCCACATATGATTCCAGAATACCTAGATTGTGTACATTTATAAACTGTGGGGATGTCGTGTTGTTGTCAGGTGCCTGATCTGATGGATAATCTATGTATCCCGTAATTTGATATCTATTTGCAGATATGAACGTATAAGGAATCGTAAATTCGTATGATGCATTTGATGCTAGATTGACCCCTGGTGCTGACGTCAGCAGACTGGCACCACTCATGAGTCGGATATTGTAATCTGCACCATTCACCATCTGAGTTCCGGCATTTGTAACATTTACTTTGAATTCGGTAGGCACACCTACATTTGTCCACGCTGGTGACACCAGGCTATTTGCTATTAAATTGTGTTCAGCTACAAAAGTCGAGCTAAAATGTATCCGAAGGTTTCCTCTCCACGTGTCCATATTGCACCACTGTACGCCGGGACTAGCAGGAGTAGGATAGGCAATAGCAGGATCGATAGGTGGATTTTGAAGTGCTGAAAAATTGGCAAACAGTGTCCTGTTGTTCGGCACCTGAGTAGATATCCAGCCGACACCTTCTACTAGAGCATTGTGGTTTGTCACACACATGATGACTAGATTCCCTCCATTGTACTGATAGGGAGTTGAAAGTGTAAATGTCACATTGGACTCACCCTGGGATGATGACGGCAAAACTACAGATGCGTCATGTACCATAGTAAAGTTTGAAAAAGGTAACCAATCTGTCTGAGAATAAAATTCAGATCTTGGAGCTGTCGCTAAATATATTTTTACATGACGAGATCCTAACGATTGTGCGTTTGGACGATATCTAAATGTTAGCTGTTCGATAGTACCATATACTCCGATTTCTGATTCATAGTATATTGTCTGTGAGATACCACTATAGGCATCTACTATAATAGGTGTGAGATTTTGTACTGTAGAGGCAGGATTGCCTATAAAGACTTCTGCAGGAGGTCCAGCCCCTGCTTCATCAACTACAGAAAAATTGTTCATAGCAACCCAAAAATCTGTATATGGCTCTTGTCCCCAATAATAATCAAAGCGGACATAGACAAAGCTACCTGTAGGAACTGTTGTTTCTATGATTCTCCGTTTCCAACCTTCTATTGATGTTTGATTGGAAGAATTGATCTCGTATACTGGTGTAAAACTAGAACCCATAGTATTGGTCGTGGATATAGAAATCACGACCTTGTCACCTGGGTGGAATAAATATTGACCACCCATGCCGTAGGTCTCAGAATCAAAATCAAATTCGATCCTTAGCCCACCAGAACTAACGGGTCCCAGATTTGGGGTAATAGCATATTGCGGAATAATATCTTCTGTATAAGGTGACAAACCCACCACTAGTGAGCAATTTTCATCCTCATCAAACCACGTACGCAAGTATGACTCAGCCTCGTGAAAATCACCTGTCCAGCCTATATGCTCTAGAGCTTCATTTCCCCAACACCATTCGTTTCCAAACTGTGGAGCATACGGTAGGGCAATAGTCTCGAGTAGACTTCTATTGCTGTTGCTTGTTCTGTTGAAAGTATCAGAGCCTTCAACCTTTTCAGACTGACGCTGGATAGCAGCAGCTGTTCTGCTGTCTATCACTGGTCTTGTCGAGCCCTGTTGCACCTGTGCAAAAATTAGCCCGATCATTGCGATGAACATCGTCATCAAAATTAACTTTTTCATACTAAACTCTCCTTTAGTTTTTATTTTTTTTAAAAGTTAACAATTTTACACTAAACCCGTAGCGACGATAGGGACTATCATTTCTACGAAATTTACTTTTTTTTAAATATACATTTGATCATAATATCAAAATCACATTTTTTCACACTAAAATCTGGTCTTTATAAAGAACAAAAATTTAAAAATCTGCTCGTATATATCAAGAACCTATCTCCTTGCATTTCAAGATACTCTCATATATTTCAGAATAAAAACAACTGATTTAACCACAAAAATTCACACTTTCCCATCAAAGAGGGATTGTTTTTTTATTGGCAACTTTCTGTCAAACATTATTTTTCAATTAATAAAAAAAAGAGTTTAAGACTGTTCACTTGTTCTTTACCCGTAATCCTTTTATCCCGCATGCTTGCTATTGACAAAGCCTTCTTGTAACTAACAGCACGAAAATGAATACACCTTACACACGCAGAAGTCGTGTGGTGTTTAGTCGAAACGCGACATCAACGCCAAAGTGTCGTACCCCCCTTGTGCTTTTCCCGCTTCTATCCTGCTTATTTGAGGGATCTGTACAGGAGCCGTACAGGGAAGGTATCAGAAAACGAGGTTGGGTGCGGGTTTTTCGATTGGAAATTGGGTGCTGATTTGTCGTAGCTCACCACCCCGTCTGCTTCGCAGCCACCCCTCCGAAGGAGGGGAATTGGATCGCCGCCACGTAACATATTATGTATCAAGAATATATAAGGAACGAATAAATGCGTTCCCTACAGAAATAGGTTATTTTTCGACTTTTCGGAGGGGACACCTACGGAATGGTGCCAGTTTACCGATCGGGCGGAAAAATGTATAGGCAAATATCAAGATGTCACTAAATTCTTTTAGTAAATAAAAACATTAAAAAGTGCATGTTTTTTGTAATTAAAAATAAAAAAGCAAATACCTCATAACATTTTGAATATAAAAATTAACCAGATTAATCAAAAAAAATCAAAAAAAAAATATCAAAATTGTTCTTATTTTACATACGTTTAATACTCTTTGCATTTTAAATAAAGATAAAAAAACAAAAAAAAATCACAAAAAAAACAAAAACCGCTTGACAAAAATCATATATTGTCATTATTTGTCAAAATATCTCATGAGAACACCATAAATTGTCATGGATTGTTATTAGTTTTACAAGGAGAGTTAATGTCAGGTGAATTTTTAGGGACTTATGAAAATTCTGTCCACAAGATGCGGGTCATAATACCCGCACCACTAAAGAACAAGTTTGCTACATCGGCAAAGTCTACAGTGGTATGCACTGTTGGCTTGGACAAGTCTATCGTAATATATCCACTTGATAATTGGATCAAATGGAAAGAAATGCAAAAAACAATGACTGACAATAAAACAGATATTAGCCTCGTGAAATTGATGAGATTTTTTGCAGCTACCGAACAAAAACTCGAAGGTCCTGGTAGAATACGCTTGACAGAAGAATTATTAGATTATTCTGGCATTGTTGATAGTGTTATCATAAAAGGTGAGGGTGATTTTATATCTTTATGGGAACCCGCAAATTACAAGAAAATAAAAAAAGAAAGACTCCAAAAACTTCAAAATTATAAACCCTCAGATTATGGAGAGTAGTCGTGTCTTCCAAACAATATCATATTCCAGTATTATTAAATGAAGTGATCGAAAATATGAACCTTCAATTTCAGGGAGTCTATATCGATTGCACGCTGGGAGGTGGCGGTCATAGCTATGCGATGCTACATAAAGAGTCCACTATAAACTTATATTGCTTTGATAGAGATGACGACGCTATCAGATATTCCCAAAAAAAATTGTTACCATACAAAAAGCAAGTTAAAATAATAAAAGATAATTTTAAAGATTTTAGATCACATATGGCTTTACAGAAAATCAACAAGGTAGACGGAATACTCATGGACCTCGGAGTATCAAATCATCAGATATCTGACAGTAAAAGAGGCTTTAGCTACCTCCAAGACGATTTCCTAGATATGCGTATGGATAAAACCCAATTATTCACAGCATTTGAATTAGTAAATTCCTACTCGCTCAACGACTTGAAAAAAATCTTTTTTGAATATGGAGAAGAGAATCATTCTAAAAAAATAGCAGAAAACATAGTAAAACAAAGACAGATAAGTGAAATACGGACTACGAAAGAACTAGCTAGCATTGTCGAAAACAGTGTTCCTGACAAGTCCAAAAAAAGTTTAATAAAATCTAAAGCCAGAATATTCCAAGCTATCAGAATCAAAGTAAACAATGAACTCGAAATACTCTCATCATGTATAAAAGACGCCATCAGTACATTAAAACCCCAAGGTCGGCTATTAGTCATCAGTTGGCATAGTCTAGAAGACAGGATTGTCAAAGAATGCCTTCGTGAGGAATCCATTGCTTGCGTTTGTCATCATGATGTGCTATTATGCAGGTGTAATCATAAAAAACGAATAAAGCTATTGACAAAGCGACCCATCGTACCTTCTGAAAAAGAAGTCGCTGTGAACTCAAATTGTAGAAGTGCAAAATTGAGAGTCGCTGAGAGGATATAAGGAGAAAGAAATGCAAAATAAAAAAAGCTCTCTATACAACTCGTCTACACAAATGAAATCAAAAACTGTTGTGTTGTTTGAGGAAAAAATGAAATTATTGAAAAAATTATCCAAAGCCGTTGTATTCATGTTCATTTTAAACATTATTGTCACAGGCTTGCTTCAATCTCGTATAAAAACTATTGGCAATAAAATCAACACTGTAGAAAACTCATACGCAGCACAGCACACCATACATTCATATCTATTTCGCGAAAAACAACATCTGATGAGAAGAGACAGAATTGTGAGCTATGCTCAACAAAATCTAGGAATGATACCAATAAAGCCAGATGAAATAGCTAGTGGACGCTATATAAAAGAAATAAAAGAAGATTCTGACAAAAACAATCTCCCTGTGTATAGCTTCATAGACTTCATCACTCCAACTCTACATGCTTTTGAGATAAAACCATGAATTCCAGATATAAATTTTTATTAATAATATGTTTTTTACTTTCAACTATTTGGCTGGTGTATCTGTTTATACTTCAGGTGTTCGATCCATTCAATTTAACAGATGTTAGAATGAAACGATATGATCCTCTCAAAGAATTTATAATAGCAGATAGAGGAAACATTTATGACTGTAATGGAGAATTGTTGGTCACATCCTTAAAATATTATCAGATAGACATTGATGTAGAAAGAGTGCGCACAATAGCAAATCGCAACAAAGTATCAGATATCGTGTACTTTGACTCAATCGCAGAAATTATTAGTAAAAACTCTGATTTGACACATAATTTTGTATACAATCGTCTTGTCAATTCGCGAGAAAAAACAATAGTGATTTCAGAGAATATAAATGAAAATCAATTGCTCAAGATTAGAGAAGGATTTGTCGAAAATAGACTCAATGTAATGGTCTCGTCTTTTAGTTCGATTCGTAGAGTGTATACAAAAGACAGCCTAGCCGCTAGGCTTTTAGGCATCACTAAAGGGATCACAGATAATGCTACAAAATACCATAAAAGCACATTTAGGCTAGAAGGGCTAAATGGTATAGAACGAGCCTTTAACAATGATCTTTTAGGTGACTATGGCTGGAGAAAAACATTGTATGATGCTCGCCAACGAATTGTTCCCATCCCAAACTCTGCTGCCAAACCAGTGACACATGGATCCTCAATATATTTGACTATAAATTCTGATATCCAAGAAATATTAGAGAATAATCTCTTTAAAGGGATAGATTTATATAAAGCCAAAAATGCAATAGGTGTAATAATGAACCCGAAAAATGGCAATATCATAGCGATGGCAGGGATCAACGAAAATGATAAAAAGATTTCTGACAATCAAATCAGGTCACTTCAAAACATGCCTATCCAGCACATGTTTGAGCCGGGTTCTACAATAAAACCTTTTGTTTCCTTAATGGCTATTGAAAACGATTTATTTCAAGAAGATGACTTAATCGATTGTCGAACATGGAGACTTCAATATAACAGAGCATCCAGAACCATCAGAGACACAAATGAATTAGGGAATATTTCTTTTAGGGATGTAATAGTTCTATCGAGCAATGTCGGAATAGCTAAAATAGCTGAAAAGATCGGTGCAGAAAATCTCTATCGAGGGTACTTAAATTTTGGATTTGGCACAGCAACAAATGTAGATTTAAGTGAAGAATCTAGTGGCATATTTGCGAAGCTCTCAGATTGGTCAAATTTTAGCCTTCACTCTCTATCATTTGGTCAAGAAATGTCTGTCACCGCTCTGCAACTTGCGACAGCCTATAGTGCTCTAGCAAATGGGGGATATCTTTTAAAGCCCAATATTATTGAAAAAAAAATTGACCATACCGGCAATGTATATTATTCTTCTAGTAGAAGAGTAGTAAATACCGTTTCAAACAAAGATGCCATCGAATTAAATAATAGCTTTTTACTTGATACAGTAGAGCGTGGGACTGCGACGAATACCAGATTTGAAAACATAAAGATAGCAGGCAAAACAGGAACTTCTGAAAAAGCTGTCTCAAGTGGATACTCAAATCAACTTCGGATTTCATCATTTGCTGGATTTTTTCCCTATGACAATCCTGAATACGTGATAGTGATAGTATATGATGAGCCGGAGTATAGGTATCGATATGGCTCTCAATCTGCTGTTCCTACCTTTAAAAAAATAGTGGAAGAGATGTTGATATTACCCGATTGTAATATAATACCTGAAATTAAGATGGCAAGTCAAGAATTGATAACTATGCCCAAACTGACTGGATTAAAAATAGATGAGGCGAAAAAGATATTGGATAATAGAGAAATAAGTTACCAAATATACAACGAGACACCAGACTCTTATGTAGTCCATCATCTTCCTCTACCTGGGATACAATTTGGCTCAAAAAATACAATTTCCATATATTGTGGTCCTAAAAGTAGTAGCAATGTTCCTGCAAAAACAGAAATGCAAGCAGATCATAATGATTTAGAAATGATAATGCCAAATTTTGTAGGGCTACCACTTCGTCAAGCCATAGGCATATCAAAATCAATTAAACTAAATCTTTCTATTGAAGGCAGTGGCTTGATCGTCAGTCAATCAATCAAAGCAGGTTCAAGATATAAAAATCAAGAAAGATGCGTTCTGGTGGCAAGATGAAAATAGTACTTAATACTATTTTACAGGCATTAGAAAAGGAAAAAAATGCCCATCCACCAACGCAGGCTTCGCGGGGGAAGCTATGCACGGAGCTTCCCCCATTACTAATAGACATACACAATCCTCTTCAGGTCAATTTAGATGATTTTACTATATCTGGCAATATCAAAACTAATTCAAAGAAAGTAAAAGAAGGCGATATTTTTTCATGTATAAAAGGTTTTAATGTCGATGGACATGCTTATGCTAATGAAGTAATAAATAAGGGTGCAAAAATATTAATCGTAGAGGAAGTGTTAGATCAACAAATCACCCAAATATTGGTCTCAGATACTCGTAAAGCTACAGCTATCATAGCGAAAATAATGTATGACAACCCTTCGGAAAAATTTGATTTAATAGGAGTTACCGGAACAAATGGCAAAACAAGCACTACGATGATCCTCGAACACTTGTTGCAAAATATAGGCTATAAAACCGGTTTAATAGGAACTTTAGGTTATAAAATTGGAGACGTTTTTTATCCATCAGAGCATACCACTCCGGATATAATAGAATTGAATGAAATCTTTTTAAAAATGAGTCTGGATGGTTGTCAAATTGTGATCATGGAGGTGTCTTCACATTCTCTAAGTCTTGAACGAGTTTATGGATTGAACTTTAAAATAGGCATTTTCACGAATTTGTCACAAGATCACCTCGATTTTCATCAAAACATGGAGGAGTATGGTAACGCAAAGCTAAAGTTATTTAAAATGGTAGAAGCAAATAATGGAATAAATATAATCAATACAGATGATAATTTTGGTAAAGCGATATATGAAAATTTAAATTCTAGACCAAATACATATGGCATCCATAAGGATCGTCTAGATAATTTTTGGATGCTGGGCAATATATCTTTATCAAATGATCATACGACATTTACCTTATGCTCAAACAAAGCGGGTCATACTTTTGAAATACATAGCTTATTAATAGGGAAATTTAATGTATATAACCTCGCAGGAGCTCTGATAGCATTCCTGATTATAAAAAATAAAACAATGGAAGCTTTGAGAACTACTTTGAATAAAAGTGAACATCTTGAAATGAATTTCCCTACCAATCAAAACACATCTTTTAATATACCTGGTAGAATGGAAAAAATTTTAAATGAAAAAGATGTTGATATTTATTTAGACTACGCTCATACTCCAGAAGCACTCAGTTTAGTGCTGGATGCCGTCAGAGAGGTTACTCAAAAAAGAATTATATGCGTTTGGGGTTGTGGAGGAAATAGGGACAAAGAAAAACGACATTTAATGTCAAGAATATCCATTGAAAAAGCAGACCTCTCTATCATCACTACAGATAACCCACGTTTTGAAATAGCTGCCGACATTATAAGAGATATAGTAAACCCTTTATCATTCACAGACCCATACATCATCATTAGTGATAGAAAAGAGGCTATAAAGGCGGCAATAAACTTAGCACAAAAAGGCGATACAGTTTTAATAGCAGGTAAAGGACACGAAACCTATCAAGAAATAGGAGCTATTAAGCATCATTTTGATGACAAGGAAGAGATTGTAAAATGGAAGCATGAGTGCGAGACATTAAAAGATAAATTAGCTATTCCCATAGATATTTTAAATTTAGAAAAACTCATAGATATAAAAATTGAAAACAATGTTTTAGCAAATAGTTCACCTTTATTTACTTCAATTTCTACAGACTCTAGGACTACAGAATCGCAAACATTATTCTTTGGCATAAAAGGAAAACAATTTAATGGAGCAGATTTTATCAATATTGTTTTAAACAAGTCAGAATCAAACTGGGTGATCACGCAAAAAACAGATGATAAAATGCAAAACACAAAAAATACAATATTTACGTCTGATCCAATAGGCATATACGGCAAATTAGCTCAAAAATACCTGAAACTGTTTGGAGCAAAAATTATAGCCATCACTGGCAGCACAGGGAAAACCACAACAAAAGAAATACTTTATAATATACTCTCAACAAACTATATGACCTACAAATCATACGCTAATGAGAATAATAACATAGGAGTCCCTAAAAATATCTTCAAGATGAGTCCGCTATATGAGTATGCTATCTTTGAAATCGGAACTAGCGGGATAGGCGAAATCGCTAATCTCGCAAATATAATCCGAGCTGATTGTGGTGGGATAATCTCTATAAATGCATCACATTTAAAGTTCCTAAAAACTTTGGAGCAAGTGCATAATGAAAAAATGTCTCTGATACATCATTTAAAGGATTTTTTTGTTATACCTGACAAACCTCTATTATCTTACCCCCATTCTCATATCTCCTCTCCTACAGCTAAAGCATACACTTTTGGTATGTCAAAGGATGCCGACTTTAGAATAGCAGCTAGTAATATAGGTCAAAAAGGATTAAATGTAAAGATGAAGATGAAAATGAAGGATCAGTTCAACACAGCTGCGGGCAATTTAAACCCTGTGAAGTACAATACCTCTATAAAAGTGCCATTTTTAATAGAAAATATTTCTTTTGCTATAGCTATTTCAAAGCTGCTCGGGATAAATGATGATACGATAAATAAAGGGCTTCAAAAAGAATTATTTTTAGAAAATAGAATGGAGGTCGTCAACTCAAGCAAAAATACAATAATTTTTGATTGCTACAATGCCAATCCATGTTCAATGAAAGCAGCAATAGAGTATTGGAAAAATACAAAACCTAAAAAAACTCATATTGCAATATTGGGCGATATGCTGGAACTAGGTAAAAATGAACAACAATATCATAAAGAAATTGGTAAAATATTATCTAAAATAAGACACACTGCCTCCCAGCCTTTGTCTATCGAGAAGACAGATATAAATACTGGGCAAAAAAATATTTTGATAATAGGTATAGGCATGCTAGCAAAATATTATAAACCTGATGTTCTCTTTGAAAATGTAGATGCTTTCATAAATGAGCTAAGCCACAGTGGAGAGTCGAAATCGTCTGCTACCTTTAAGCAAATTAATAAAAAGACGCTCTCTAAGAGCATCATCCTGATCAAAGGTTCAAATAGCATAAATTTAAAAAAATTAAAAGGGAGAATTTAATATATGTTTTTTCACTTGTTTTCACCATTAGCTGATTACCATATCTTGTTTAATGTCTTTCGTTATATTACATTTAGATCCGTAGCTGCGTTTATCACATCACTGCTATTCTCTTTCTTTATAGGTCCTAAAATAATCAAATTGTTAAAGAAAAACAACGCTGTGGAGACGATAAACAACCTAGTACCTGAAACCCACAAGACTAAAGAAGGGACTCCAACAATGGGTGGATTAATCATGCTATCTAGCATATTGATATCTACAATGCTATGGAACAATCTCCTAAACTCTTTTATAATAATGCTATTGATAACTTTGTTGTGGCTAGGTGGTTTAGGATTTCTCGATGATTACTTAAAAAATGTATTGAAAAAAAAGGGAGGTCTTTCAGCTAAATATAAATTATTGGGTCAAACAGTTTTGGCCACAATAATAGCCTGCACAATATATTTTAGTCCTAATAGTAGTGAAGTGACAATAATCAATATACCATTTTTAAAGGAAACATTTATCCAGCTGTCTTGGTTTTTTGTACCTTTTGTGATTTTTTTGATAGTAGGCACATCAAATGCGGTAAACTTAACAGATGGGCTAGATGGACTAGCCGCAGGCTTGATTGCATTGACAACCTTTGGACTGGGTGTCATGGCGTACTTAAAAGGTCATTACCAAATGGCAGAATATTTAAATATTAATTTTATAACAGAAGCAGGCGAGTTGACTATATTTACAGCATCTATGATGGGCACCTCACTTGGTTTTCTGTGGTTCAATACAAAACCAGCAGAGATATTTATGGGTGATACCGGTTCATTGACCATGGGCGGTCTTTTGGCTTTGATATCTATTTTTCTGCAAGAACAGTTTTTTTTCGCTATCATAGGCTCTATTTTTGTAACAGAGGCTCTTTCATCAATCATTCAACGATATGTGTTTAAAATAACTCGTTTAAAATACGGAGTTGGGAAACGTGTGTTCAAAAAAGCACCAATACATCATCACTTTGAAATGAAAGGTTTATCAGAAGAAAAAATCGTGATGCGATTTTGGATAATAGGTATTTTACTAGTTGCTATAGGGTTGGGAACACTCAAACTTCGCTAAATAAAGGATGAAAAAATTATGAAAACAAATTTTAAGAATAAAAGTTTTAGTCGCATAAAAAGAATAGGCATACTGGGCATGGCTCGTAGTGGCATCTCTGTAGCAAAGAAAGCTATGCAATGTGGCTTTGAGGTATTTTTAAGTGATTCAAATACTAAAGAGGCTCTTTTAAACACTACGGACATTAAAGATTTTTGCTGCTCGATACACGATATATACGTGGACGATTGTATTGCAGAATTTGGAGGGCATACAGACAAATTATTGGAAATGGATTGCTTGATAGTGAGTCCCGGAATCCCACTAGATATTCCTATATTAACGAAAGCGAAAGAAAAAAACATATTGTTAATGAGCGAGATCGAGTTTGCCTATCAATTGACACACCCTGCGACAAAAATCATAGCGGTTACTGGTTCAAATGGTAAAAGCTCTACAGTAAGCTTGATACATCATATACTAAAATCACATGGATTCGACACTCTTTTAGTCGGCAACATAGGGGCAGCCTTTTCAAGTTTTGACATAGAAAACAAAAAGGACTTTATCATACTAGAAATCAGTAGTTTTCAGCTGGAGCTGATCCATGATTTTAAACCTGATGTAGCCATTATATTAAATATCACTCCAGATCATTTAGATAGATACGACACATTTGAAGATTATGCTTTGACTAAATTTAGCATATTCCAAAATCAAGTATCTGACATTGACATTTCGAGTGCTACGTATAACGAACGAAAAAAAATGGATACAAATAACCCATGCGGACCTATCAGAATCCTTAATGCTGATGATAAAATATCTGTAAGCATTGCGAGGAACATACATCCTTATAAAGAGATGGGATTTACATGGTTCTCAACGAATTGTTCTTTGTATGGAAACTGTCATGTAGTAGGATACGACATTGACCTTGCCCTTTTACACCACTATGAAGCAGTCAATCAAAATATCAACAAAAGTAATTTACTAGCGGTCTTGATGGTCATCTCACCTTTTATCAATATTATAGAAAACAAAACATCTATTTCAGATAGTTTAGCCTCTTTTAAAGCTCTTGAACATCGACTAGAGCCTGTTGGTATCTACAAAGGAATAGAGTATATAAACGATTCCAAAGCAACCAATACTGATTCTGTACGACACGCACTTTCATCAATGAACAAACCTATTCATCTGATAATGGGCGGAGTAGAAAAAGGAGAAGATTTTTCTGTTTTAATACCATATATGAAAAATAAAGTGAAAAAGCTTTATCTTATAGGAAAAACCGCAACAAAATTGAACGATATATTCAAAGACTATTATGACTGTGAAATATTTATGTCCTTTAAAGATGCTGTCGTGAATACTATGGTAAACTCAGTAGAAGGTGATGTGGTATTGTTGTCACCGGCTTGTGCTAGTTTTGATTGGTTTAAAAACTATGAAGAACGAGGCAAACTTTTTAAAGAAATAGTGATGACACTAGATGCTGACCTATGTGAGTGTGAAAAAGGAAAACATGTAGTTTTATCGTTAAAAGAGGTTTGAAAATGAAATTTTTTGAAAATAACAAACGTTATTTTGCCTATCATGACCATATGTTGCTAGGTATTGCTGTTCTACTCACCATTTTTGGAGTATATCTCCAGTTTAATATCGCAACTTCGCTCGGGAATACAAATCAAATGGGATTATTTGTAAACCAGTTGCGCTCTTTAGTGGTTGCTGTAGGAGTCTTTGTAGTGCTACTGAGCATTCCTAATCTCAGCAGTTTTCTGTATAAATACTCATTTATTTTTATTTCATTAGCTATCATTCTTTTAACCAGTGTTTTGTTTATGGGAGATACTTATCAGGGTGGAACTAGGTGGCTAAAGATCTTTTTTTTTAGATTTCAGCCTAGTGAATTAGTACATCCTATCATAATAATATTTTTTGCAAAATATTTTGACAAAAGGAAAAATGAAATCAAAAAAACAGGAATATTGTTATTCGTAAAAAAGTTTCTTCCTCTAATCATCGTTTCAGTATTATGCATTGTTTTAATATACCTTGAAAAGCATTTGTCCACTCTTGTAGTGCTTTGTCTCACGATGCTGGCCATGCTGTTTATAGCAGAATTTAAGATCAGATTGATATTGATGCTGATTTTGTTGTTATTTTCATCATTTACTATCGCTATCAAGACACAAAAACACCGTGAAAGTAGAATGGGCATTTATGCAAATTATAATCTTTTTTACAAAGCATTAGGTAAAAACAATCAGGAAATTAAAGGCGACCCATATCAGGTCCGTGAAAGTCTCACAGCTATTTCACAGGGTGGCATTTGGGGAACAGGAAGTGAAGGTGGCCGCTCAAAGCACTTATTTTTACCAGATGTAAACTCTGACTATATCTTTGCATTGATAGGTGAACAATTTGGTTTTTTGGGAGGTATGGTCATCATATTTCTGTTTAGCATACTATTGTTTAGAACTATTTTAATAAGTGTTTCAGCTAGTTCATACTTTGATATGATGTTAGCTATGGGTATGGGTGTCAATATTTTCATCACTGCAATAATAAATATTGGAGTATCCTTGTCCGCTCTACCTTCTACAGGCTTGACATTGCCATTTATAAGCTATGGAGGCTCAGCTCTAGTAGTAAATCTTGCTATGCTCGCAATCATACTAAATATCAGCTCAAAAAGGCGGATAAAAGCATGAAAATACTAGTATCTGCTGGTGGCACTGGCGGTCATATTATACCAGCCCTCGCTGTATGTAAAAAGTTGCTTGCGAAAAAAATCGATGTTTCTTATATTGGCAATGAAAACAGTATGGAATATGATATTGTTTTAAAATTCAATTCTCAGCTGCTTAAAGACAATGACACAAAAGGCATACATTTTTATCCCATAAACACCCAAAAAATATATAGGAAACTTACTCTTAAACATGTTTTGTTCCCACTAAAGCTAATGATTAGTATTGTTAAATGTATTATATATATTAAAAAGATAGCTCCTGATGTTTTTATAGGCTTTGGTGGTTTTGTAGCTGGTGCACCGGCTATGGCGGCATGGCTCTGTAGGTGCCCTGTACACTTACATGAGCAAAATTGCAGACCGGGTTTAACAAATAGATGGACTGGAAAATTTGCAAAAAGCGTATTTTTAGCTTATGATGAAAGTGTCAAATATTTTAAAAAAACAACTACGCACATCACAGGAAATCCCATTTTGATAGATGAAAGCTTTGTAACTAAACAAAAAGACGAAACTCTTTTTTTGAGCAAAAAACAGTCAAAAACCCTTTTTGTATTAGGTGGTTCTCAAGGATCATTGTATATCAATAATCTAATAATTGAAAATCTTGAATGGTTTTATCAAAATAATATAGACTTAATATGGCAGACTGGAAAAAAACACCTAGATAATATAACAACTGAATTGACAAGAAGAAAATATGAATTTAAACTAATGGAGCAAGCATCTGAAGCTAATGCACAGGACAAAAATAAACGCTGCCTTACTCTTGGTTCACAGGAAATATTTTTATTTGATTTTACATATGATATAAATCTTTTATATAAAACTTCTGATTACATAATCACACGAGGTGGTGCATTAAGCTTGTCTGAGATAGAAACCTATAAAATACCTTCATTCATTATCCCTTTGTCTACAGCAGCTGTTAATGAGCAATATCACAACGCATTAAATATGCAAAAAAGAAATATGGGTATGATGTTTGAGGAAAAAGAAAAGTCTTTATTTATAACCAAGTTTCAAGAATTTTTAAAAAAAGCTCCCCGTATGTATCTGAACACAAGCAATTCATTGCATTACTCTGCTACTGAAAACATCGTAGATATCTTGCTCACCACATATTCTTTTACAGAACCGCTTAAGGAGGCAACATGACATCATATATGCTCAGAAAAACAAAAAAAATTCATTTTGTAGGTATAGGCGGCATAGGAATGAGTGGTATCGCAGAATTTCTTCATAACAAAGGATATGAGATCACTGGCTCCGACCTTCATTTATCTGAAACAACTGCTCATTTAGAAAAAGAAGGCATAAAAGTCTATGAAGGGCACAGGATTGAAAACCTTGACAATGTTGATGTTGTGGTAAGATCATCGGCTATTAATGAAGACAACCCAGAAATAATTTACGCAAAAAATTCAAAAATCACTGTGATCAGAAGAGCAGAAATGCTCGCTGAACTTATGAGGATGTCTTTTGGAATAGGGATTGCTGGCACTCACGGGAAGACAACCAGTACCTCAATGGTGGGAATGATTCTCAGTGCAGCAAATCTCGACCCCACAGTAATTGTAGGTGGAAAAGTCATGAATTATGGTAAAAACAATTTGCTGGGCTCTGGAGATTATATTGTTGTCGAAGCCGACGAATATGACAGATCATTTTTAACCCTCTCACCCATCATCGCAGCTATTACGAATGTAGAGGCAGATCATTTGGATTGTTATGATAATTTTTCAGACATCAAAAATGCGTTTGTCACCTTTGCAAACAAAGTTCCTTTTTTTGGTACAGTGATATGTTGCCTTGATGACTTAGGTGTCCAAGAAATATTGCCAGAAATTGAAAAAAATATAGTTACGTACGGCATCACTCGACAAGCTGATGTGCGAGCGATTAATATACAAAATCATGATTTTAAAAGCTCATTTGAAGTATTGTACAGAAATTATAACTTGGGGTCGTTGCTGTTAAACACTACAGGAAAGCACAACATACAAAATGCCCTACTCGCCATTTCTATAGGGATAGAAATGAATATAGCTTTTGATAAAATAAAAAAGGGATTAGAAGAGTTTAAAGGTGTTTATAGAAGATTAGAATATATAGGGGAAATAAAAGGTGTAAAGATTTTTGACGATTATGCACATCATCCTACAGAAATAATATCGACTCTTCAAGGTGTTCGAGAAAATACAGAACATAGGATAATAGCCGTCTTTCAGCCACATTTGTATTCTAGGACGAGAGATTTTTATCATGAATTCGGCAGATCATTTTACAATGCAGATGTGTTGATAATAGTACCAATATATCCCGCCAGAGAAAAACCAATCTCAGGTATCTCTGGACAAATGATAGTAGATTCTGCCATTCAATCGGGCCACAATCATGCTTTTTATATTGAAAACAATGACATGATCACTAATAAGATCATGGAAATCATAAAAAAAGGAGATATTGTCATCACCCTAGGTGCAGGGGACATTTATAAGTATGGTAAACAATTGCTAGAAGTAGAGGAAACTCAACAATGAAATATTTGAAAAATCCTTTTGACTTTGATGTAAAAAAACTGTCTAACCTGCGCACCGTAGGCAAAATAGAGACAATATGTTTCCCTGAAAATGTGCACGAAGTACAAAAAGCCTTTAAGTATGCAAAAGAAAATGGATTAAACCCATTTATACTAGGAGGTGGCTCAAATACACTGATAGGACATTTAAATACGACTATGCTTATTTGCGATAGAATGTATCAACCACATCTGGAAATTATTGATGATAAGATCACCGTCAGTGCCAATACAAAAATAAATGATTTAATCTCTATTGCCGCAAAAAAAAGGCTCTATGGAGTCGAGTTTTTGGGAGGTCTTCCTGCAAATTTGGGTGGACTCATTAGTATGAATGCAGGGGCTTATCAGAAAAACATTTCTGATTTTATAGAGTGGCTAATTTATGTGGATGACGATGGTGAGAAAATCATGTACAAAAAAGACATTGAGTTTGGATATCGGAATACAAACATCAACGGTTTTGTATCAAAAGTATGCTTAAAACTATTTATAGAAAAAGACAATGATTTTTTATCTTTGATAAAATCAAGAATAGATTATTTTATCAAAGACAGAGAATCAAAACATCCAATGAATTATCCATGTCTAGGTTGTTTTTTTAAAAATACAGAGCAATACACAGCCGGCTATCTAATTGAAAAAGCGGGTTTGAAATCTTATAAAATAGGAGATGCTATGGTGAGTCCAAAGCATGCAAATTTTTTGGTAAACACAGGAAATGCTCTTTTTGAAGATTTCATTGAGTTGATTGATTATATAAAAAAAACTGTCTACCAGATGTATAACATCAATCTAGAGCTAGAGATTAAAATCATAAATGACAAAAAAAATAGTGCTATTTAAAGGAAGCACAGGGAGTAAAAACAATGACCAAAAGTATTAAAAAAGTCAGAGGTAAAAGCAGGTATTATATTTATTGGATATTAGCTGTTGGTATTTTATTTACATGCAGTTATAAAGCAATAAATTATTTATCAAAAATGGATTTTTTTCTTGTAAAAGATATACATATTAGAGGTAATATACTAGTAAATCATGATCAATTACATACATTAACATTACCTTTTCAAGGGACTAATATATTTGAAGTAGATATTAGTAGTCTTATTCAGCAATTTCAAACAATCTCAAGGATTAAAAGTGTTAAAGTTATGCGAATTTTACCATCAAAACTCATCGTTACCGTAAAAGAAAGAACGGGAGTTTTTTACCTAAAAGACAATTCTGGAGAATTTCATCCTATCGACAGAGAGAGATATATTCTTGATAAAGCCGATTGGTATTTAAAAGAGGATTTGCCTTTAATAAGTTTGAACATCCCAAAGGAAAGGATTGTTGTCGGGCAGAAAATAGAAGATCTCAAAATAGATTATATATTTGAAGTCTTTGATATCATGACGAGATCAAACCTTGATATATTGGATGATATTTCTGAGTTTTATTTTATTCAAAATGACCTGTATTTTATCGATATGAAAAGCGGAAGTAGAGTCATACTAAGTACTGACGACATCGCACAGCAAATTAATAGATTTATTTTTTTAAGGAACAATCAAGGATTTAACAGAAATTCAACCATCGATCTTCGTTTTGGTTCTCAGATTATTGTGACCAAATTAGACTATTGGATTGATGCCCAAAAAACAGAATTAGCAAATACAAAAGTTTATTTCAAGGAGGTTTAAATGAGCGAAAAAATAATTACAGCCATTGATTTAGGATCATCAAAAATTAGAGTTATCATTGCCTGTCTGCATGAAAACAATAAATTTGAAATAAAAGGCATAGGTTGCAGTGAATCAAGAGGTATTGAAAACGGACTCGTTCGTGATTTGCAAAAGACAGCAGAGTCAATAAAGAAATCTGTAGAAATAGCCGAAGAACAAGCAAAAATGGAAGCCGAAAACTTTTTTGTTGCTATTTCTGGGCAACATATTAAAACAAGAAATACTGAAGGTCGTGTCTCTGTGGCAGTAGGAAACCAGCCTAGCGAGATAGAAGACACCCATATAGAACTAGTAAAAAATGACGCTATAAACTCTATTAAAAGAGAGGCTGGTAGCGAAAGATTAGACATCCTTCACTGCATTCCTCAAACATATGATATAGATAATCAAAAAGGAGTATTAAACCCTTTAGGGATGTCAGGATACTCTATCACTGTGCACACACATATCATATTGGCCGAAACTAGTCATATTAGAAATATCAAAAGAGCTTTTGATATGGCACAATTCACAGAACCCAACATCGTTTTAGGATCTATAGCTACAGCAGAAGCAGTTACTAATGAAGATGAAAGGCGTCTGGGCTGTATCATCTTAGATATAGGTAAAGGGACTTCTGACTTGATGATCTATCACAACACGTATCTAAAGACTTACTTGAGCATCCCGAAGGGTGGTTTTCTGATTACACAGGACATCGCAATAGGCTTGCGTACGCCTCCAATAGCTGCAGAAAACTTAAAAATAGAATATGGAAACGCTTTACCTTCTACAATAAAACCTGAATTAACTGCTGAAATTGAAGGAATTGGTGGCAGGTTGCCTCAAAAAAAACCTTTAGTTTTTATCTCAGAAATCATAAAGGTGAGATTAAATGAGATTTTAGACACTTGTTACCGAGAGATTTTGTCAGAGTTTAACAGACTTGACACGCTCACAGCAGGATTAATCCTCACAGGAGGCACTTCACTGACACCAAATATCCATTATTTAATAGAAGACGAAAATGGTTTTAATCTTCCTTGTAAAATAGGATATCCTGAAATCAGGAAATTGAGTGGTGCCATATCAATGCTTGATAACCCAATGTATTCATGTGTCATTGGATTATTGTATTATGCAATGGACAAAGAAACGTCATCTTTCAAAGTAAAGAAAAAAAACAAATCAAAATCCATGAATGATTTTTTATCATTTTTAAAAAATATTCCTAAAAAACTATCTGAACTATAAAGGAGGTTCAAAATGGAAATAATATATAAACCAAACAACCCTTCCTCTCCTAAACTCATTAGGATCATTGGCGTAGGAGGTGCAGGTGGCAATGCAGTAGATTCTATGATTGAGGCAAACCTCGAAGGTGTTGAATTTATAGCTGCAAATACTGATTCTCAAGATTTGAACAAATCACTAGCATGTCGAAAAATATGCTTAGGAGCAAAAACAACAAAAGGGGGAGGCGCTGGTGCTGATCCCAAAAAAGGTAAAGAAGCAGCAGAAGAATCCGAAGATGAAATCAAGGAAATGCTCGCGGATACTGATATGCTTTTTATAGCAGCTGGTATGGGTGGGGGAACTGGCACTGGCGCAGCCCCAGTAATCGCAAAAATAGCTAGAGACATGGGTATCCTGACTTTGGCTGTAGTTTCTATTCCTTTTGATTTTGAAGGTGCTTTAAGAAATTCTAATGCTTGTATTGGTATCAACGACATTCAGGAAAACGTAGATTCACTCATAGTCATTGCAAACAATCAAATAGCAAAAATTTATGGACAATTGCTATTTGATGATGCTTTTCAAAAGACAGACGATATCATAACCAATTCTGCGAAAATCGTCACTGATATAGTGAACACCGTAGGTAAGATGAATATTGATTTTGCTGATGCAAAAAGAGTCTTGCTTAATTCTGGATATACCATGATGAGCATAGGTACCGCAGAAGGTGACGATAGAGTCGTCAAAGCAACACAACATGCTCTCTCAAATCCTCTACTTTCTGATATTAATTTAACTGGTTGTAAAGGCTTGCTAATAAACATCTATGATGGAGGAGATTTAACGATGAAAGAATTTACCCAAATAAATGAGATCATCACAAATGAGACTGGGCTTTCTGGAAAAATATTTGTCGGCAGAACTAAAAATGAGAGCTTAAAAGGTTCTATAGAAATTGCTATTATTGCTACGGGCTTATCCCCATCTGAAGCTGTTAGATCTTTATTAAGAGAACACTTGCCTATAGATCCAGAGCCCAAAGAGACTCCCCGAGAATTACCTCCAGATACCGGACCACGAAGTACAGTTGATGCTGAGTGGAAAATAGTTAAAGACAGGCTCAATAACAATTATTCTAACAATTTTGAACACATTACAAGCTCAAATCCAATTCCTACTATAAACAATAGAAGCACTATGAATACACCTCAGAACAAACCGACTTATAAAATAGAAGATGATTTTACATCAGATATGCCAGAATTTTTGAAACAATATACTGAGCAAAATCCAAAAAGTTATTCTGCTACAGATATAAAGCAAGGTGATGTACCTGCTTTTTTAAGGCAATTTATAAACTAGATATACACACATACTACTCTCCTATACCCCCTATCCTCTCCAATTGATAGGGGGTATTTTCCTCTTGTTTTATAAATTTTCTTTGATTTTTAAACGGAAAAGTTCTAGCTATATTTTAAATGAGGATTGGTATTATATGAAGTTTAAGGTTGATTTAAGTTCTGGCAATATAGCTCTCAAATTGATTCAAGTTTCTTTGCCTATCATGTTTACGAGTTTCATTCAGATGGCATATCAACTGACTGACATGTTTTGGGTTGGAAAACTAGGAAGTGGAGCCGTCGCAGCTATAGGTTCTGCTGGATTTTTCAGTTGGCTAGGTATGTCTATTGCATTTATGCCAAAGATTGGTACAGAGGTCTGCATAGCTCAATCTGCTGGCCGCAATGACTATAATTCATTAAAATGCTTTTTGGTAAATGGGCTATCATTAGCAGTGGTTTTGTCTGCAATATATGCATCTTTGATATATATTTTTGCACCAAATTTGATATTTTTTTTTAATTTAGGAACAGATATAAATTCGTTTAACCCGACAGAAAATGCAATAGATTATCTGAAAATAATCTCAATAGGGCTGATATTTACCCTTACACACCCTACCTTTTCAGCGATATATAATGGTCTGGGAAAAACAAAATTGCCTTTTTATTTTATGTCGTCTGGGCTAATTTGTAATATGATTTTAGACCCACTATTGATATTTGGAATCGGTCCTTTTCCAGAGCTAGGAGTAAAAGGTGCTGCTATTGCCACTGTGATAGCTCAAATGCTAGTCACGACACTTTTCGTTACCAGTTTAAAAATCAATTTTCACTTTATAGAAAGCATAAAATGCTTTTTAAATATCAGTAAAGAGTACTGTTTTAAAATAATTAAAATAGGCTTTCCGCCTTCTTTTCAAAGTGCACTATTTGCTGGCATTGCCATTATTATAGCTCGTATAATCAGCCAGTGGGGTCCGATTCCTATTGCCGTCCAAAGAATAGGATCACAAATTGAGTCCCTTTCATGGATGACAGCGAGTGGATTTTCTACTGCCCTGAGTGCTTTTGTAGGGCAAAATTATGGAGCGGGTCTTATTAAAAGAGTGTGGAAAGGCTATCTAACTGCTTTCATGATAATGGGTTCTTTAGGACTATTTGTCAGCGTATTATTATTTTTATTCCCTGAATATCTTTTCCGAATATTTGTCAATGATGCAGATACAATTCAGCAAGGTATAGCTTACCTAAAAATCTTAGCTTTTTCTCAATTGTTCATGTGCCTTGAAATCATGACATCTGGAGCTTTTAATGGGCTCGGAAAGTCGACTCCACCATCTATCGTGGGTATTGTTTTTAATATATTGCGTATCCCTGGAGCAATATTCTTTTCTGGCATAATAGCTCTAAATGGCATCTGGTGGAGCATCAGTGGATCTAGTATTTTGAAAGGGATAACGCTGGTGATATGGTTTGTGTGGTTTTACAAATGGAAATACTCAAGACAAATGTGCAAAAACTAACAATAAAAATGGCGGGAGAGACGAGGCTCGAACTCGCGGCCTTCTGCGTGACAGGCAGACGTTCTGACCAACTGAACTACTCCCCCGCAAAACGAAAAATGCGAAAAGCAATTTCTGTGGTCAAATCTAACCAAGCCCCTTTTTTTGTCAATAAAAAAATGAGAAATATTGAAAATAAATTGTAACTTATTGTAATTTAACGACATAAAATTTGCAAAAATTATTATTGTTTATTCACTTTTAAAGCAATTATAAAATTTTCAAAATTTTTGCTCAAAATTGAGCATTTATTTTTGTTTTTTAAGATTTTTTTCAATAAACCCGTAGCGGAGCTTGGAGATCTCCGCATACGGAGCGCACTCCGAAAACCCTATTTAATGTACGTGACGGAATTTTGTATCCCGTAACATATTATGTATCAAGGATATATAAGGAACGAATAAATGCGTTCCCTACATTAATGTCATCTGGAAATACTATATTCATTCTAATTCTGCAGGGTGACTGTGCGAGTGATGATTGCTCATGGGATTCCCGCATCTATCCTGCTTATTTTAGGGATCGGTACAGGGGCCGTACAGGGAAGGTATCAGAAGAGTAGATTGGGTGCGGGTTTTTCGATTGGAAATTGGGTGTTTTTTATCGATTTTGGGCGGGGGTGCTGATTGTGTCGTCGATCGGAGATCGCCGCTACGGGATGGTACCAACCACCCCGTCTGCTTCGCAGCCACCCCTCCGAAGGAGGGGAATTGGATCGCCGCTACGTAACATATTATGTATCAAGAATATATAAGGAACGAATAAATGCGTTCCCTACAGAAATTGGTTATTTTTCGACTTTTTGGAGGAGACTCAATTTTATGTCCCGTAACATATTGGGTTTTAATACGATAGCGGAACGAAAAATTGCGTTCCCTACAGAGGAGGGGAATTGGATCGCCGCTACGTTATTTTTGTGCCCCCGTCCAAAGCTTCGTACAAACAACTTTATTTTAACAGCACCATACGCCTGATGTCTGTATAACCCTCTGCATTCATGCGATAAAAGTATATCCCGCTGGAAACTTTTCGCCCACTATCATCTGTTCCGTACCAATCTACTGTATAGCTACCGGATCTTTTGTATTCATCTAGGAGAGTCGTCACCTTTTGACCTCTGATGTTGTATATCTCGATACGAACCATTCCTTCGGCTCTGATGTCAAAGGCTATGCTCGTCGAGGGGTTAAAAGGATTGGGATAATTGCCCACGAGTTTGGTCATGGATGGGATATCTGGCTCAATTTCTGGTAATGTGGTATTTAGCAATGAAACCCGATAAAATGCTCTTTTTTCTTTTAATAAAAGAGGTGTTGTTTGATATGACTGTGCGAGATGATCGTACACCTGATATTCATTTATGGAAATCTCGCCAAAGCGAGTATCGTATTGGTAATAGCGGAACTCGATATCGCTGTCCTCTTTGATAGAAACATCCAGAATATATGCTGGAATCATCAGAAAATCACTGTTTACCACCGCTGCTCCATAACAAATGTCATCGATGAAAAAGCCCAGCTCGCTATCGTCATCACATATCATTTCATCTGGTATTTCCACATAAAGGGGGATATAGTCTGACTCCTCTGTGTATTCAAAGTAAACAGGCTCTGGATGTACATAATTTGGCAAATGATCACTAAATGCCTGCCATGTAAAAGATTTTTCTCTAGTACCTGTGTAGCGGATAGAAATCGCCTCACCCGGATTGAGATGTGGTGCAGGATTCGGTATTATCCACTCGTCAGCGACTGTTTGACGGCTGATGGTCCAGTTGCGAGCTTTTATTTCCACCAGGTCTGCTTCTATTTCCATCAATGCAGGGATGGGGTATGATGACACAGGTACAAAATATCCTATCCAAAACTCTTTGTAATCTTCATGATCCTCCACAGGATATACTGTCATGGTATTTTCAGGGTTACCCGGTTGCCCGCATAAAAAGCCAGAATTGATGATTTTATAATCATTATTTGCTGCCCTATTTGTCAGAATTTTGTACCCAATGCGGCTTTCCATAATATGGGTGTCATTTCCATCTATTAAATCATCCGCCATGCGTAGCTCTGCAGTACCTGTGGTATTCCAGAGAATCTCGCTCAGGACGGGATGGACAGGGGCGAGCATGTTGTTTTCATTGTACTGATGCAGTTCGTAATATATCGTATTATCTTGCCCTGTGTAGAGCTTGTCTAGGACAGGAAAGCACACCCAGCTGTAGATAGAACTATTTGTTGGTACTCCTGTAAAACCTTTGCTCAAAGATGTCAAAAAACTACGATGATTGATAGTGGGCACTATCCCTATATCCACCCTAGTTCCATCTGCATCAGTGTACTCTGGATCGTTAAACCACGACAGTCTATCAGGCACATAACCAGAGTCGATCAGTCCAGACTTTACTGTGTCCGTCCACATCGGTGCAAAAGAATCATCTAGATGCGGATTCCCAGTAAACACATTGACGATATTCTGTGGGGAAAAGCCTGTTAATACATTATAAAGCTCGACAGGGTTATCAGGATTTGTTACATCATAAAACCATGAATTACTGATGGTTTTGTTTTCTGGATTTGAGGAATAGACCTTTCCTGTAAAAATGGAATTTTTTATAAACACAGGAGTTGTGCCAATATTCAAATCCAAAGAATGTTGTGAAGAATGTCCAAAACCGATCTCATTATTGTTTATATAATGGATGTTGTTATCTGATGAATTACCAGCAACGTTAACGCTAGGAGCATTGGTTTGGAAAGTATCACTTTGTATAAACAAGTTACCAGATATTAAAATAGTGTCAAACATATCAGCATTCAATATTGTTATATTTGTCGAATTGCTAGGAAAGCCCATTCCGCTGTGAGTATTCAAATTATCAATAAATTTATTATTGAAAATGCCTATAAAAGATGAGTCAAAATCGTCTATCCTATGTCTAACATTTATAGTTGCACCTTCAGTGGTCCCTACATTTTCTTTAAATAAATTATTTTCTAAACGAAGTTTACTACCATTGAAATTGATAGAAACTCCTCTATGACCCGAGATATTCTGAAAAGTACTATTTTGCACTGTTAAATTATTTGTAACAGCATTAATTGCCCAGCCAGAGTTTGAAAAGTCAATAAATGTGCAGTTTGAAATTATTACTTCTTCATCAAAATCAATATTATTTGTGATAGAGATTCCCCTTACTCTATCAAATGCAGGATCATCTTTTCTAAAAATGACATTGTCAATGATCGGATTGCTATTTCCTGTCAATGATATAGCTGTGGAGGTATTCTTGATTTCGATGTTACTGATTTTATTTTGGTTGTTTGCATCATAAAGAACAAAGCCAGATGATCCTTGACAATCCATTATCACAGGTTCGCCCATGTAACCTAATGCAGTGACAGTGATATTTCTATTTTGAGGCCACACAATATTCCTGTTAAAATTTCCCGTATATGCACCATCTGGGTGAGGATATATGTATACCGTACCTCCATCAGAACAATCATGGATGCCATCCGCGATGTTATCAAAATGATCTAGATAATCATCATTTTCACCATAACCCGGACGCACGTAGGTTGTTTCGTAAAGCTGGTGAATGGTAACATAAAATGAAATAGTCGCACCAGCGTTTCCGATGTTTGCAATATTTAAACCTCCATATTTATCATCTGATAAAAATGGGAAAGGGTCTGTGTTTCTATTTATAGAATCTCGTCCAGATTCAGCTGAAAAATATGAATCATAAATAAAACCATGCCCCATATTATCTCCATGTTCTCGATAAACAAACAATTCGTAAGGTGGTCCGAATGAATTTCCAGATAATTGCTCTCCGTTGCTGTTGAGGCGAGAATCAACTCGGTATATAATCATCCCAGCATTAAAAGAATGAAAGAAAAGATTAGAATCTATTAAACCTGTTACCTTGCTGCGATACTCTATTACAAAAAACTCTGTTTCTGTATAAGGAGATTTTATTCTAAATGCACTATTATTTTGATGAGTAGTGAGAGGGCGTAGCATATACCAGCCCGATTCATCTATCCAGGGTATGTCAGCTATCCAGTCGGTATATTTCCATTTCATGTACGATGATATTGATTGTGGTGGTTCTAGAGTTCTTGACATTAAATCCCATATGCTTACCGGATTTTTTAACATGCTCACGTATTGATATAGATCAGGTAGACCCAATGTGTGTGCAAACTCATGTGCTAAGACGCTAGTGGGCATATGCTGTGCACCATAGTACTCAAGATTAAAGTTATAATTGTAGACTCTTTTGTCATGAATATACACATCGTATGAGCTCAGACTACCTTTATGAGACCATAACAGATCGCCCCATTCGCCCATACTTCCCCTTATGATAAAACTCACATTATCTACAAATCCATCATTATCTGCATCTATGTTTAAGTGTATAGGAATTTGGTTAAGCTCAATATGCACATATTCTATTGCTTCTTTTAAAAGGGCATGTTTTCTAAGCACCCCTTCGTGAATATTCCTATATCCGTCAGGATTTGTGGTTGCATCATATGGCTGAAGATAAGAGCGAGGTTCGAGACATTGATACGATACAATGCTCTCACCATTTGGTATAGGAAAAAATGTAGAGATCACTTCTAACTGCTGGTACGAAACATCCCAAAAATACTGGTACAATGAGTTTACGCGTGTACCCTGTTCGTTGAATATGTTGTTAAAACGACTAAACTCTGTATCAAACTCTTCATCGTCTGCAAATATGATACAGATCACTATATTTTGGATGGTCCCAATAGAGGGAGGTTTCGTGTTGATCCTGAGATGCTCTGGAACTTCCCACTCTTCCCTATACTCTCTGTATTTTTCTTCTGAGATATTTTCTCTGGGAGTCATGCCTCTATAGGTCGTATGAATTGGTTGTCCGGTGGAAGCGATGCCTCCATCAGGAGTAGAAACAGCCCAGCACCAAAATCCTGTGATGCTGTCCCGCACTATTGTAAAGCCATCCTCATCGTGAGCCCAATTGTAAAATTCGTCACCAGAACGAAAAGCATCTATCTGCTGTTCATCGGGCTGAGTTAATATTACGGGAACATTTTCTAACCACACCGAGTACAAGTAAGTTTTTGTGATTAAATTCATAATAAAAGCAACCAAAAAGATTAACAAAATATATTTGAAATTTATATTTTTTTTCATAATTTCTCCTTTGTTCTTGATATTTTTTGTAAAAGACTTTAAGGTCTACCTGTGATAGTATAATCTGTCATCGTGTCATCTCCGTCAACATGAGGTAAGATATTTGTTCCATCTCCATATTGATTTATGCTAGACATATTTGTTATAAGTGCAGATCCTCTACGTGTAGCATTATTGGCAAGGTCACCAGAGTCTTTATCGCCATATATAATCCCACCAGATATGATAAACGTACTCTCATGGACTGAAACAACACCACCACCTTCAAAAGACGAATTACCTGAAATGACACCATCTTGCATAATGAAAGTACTTCCATCGGTTGAATAGACCCCTCCCCCGTAGCTAGCACGGTTGTTCGAAATAGAACCTCCTTGCATTGTGAAAAAACCACCTTCTATAAAAACCCCACCTCCAACATAGGACGCAGGAGTTTCAATGGTTGTTTCATTACCTGAGATGGATCCACCTGTCATTTTAAATGAACCTGTTTTTGACACATACACTCCATTGCCATAACCTGCTACATAATTTTCAGTTATCATGCCACCATTCATCACGAAAGTGCTGTGAGCACCTACAAATATACCAGCTCCTTGTAATAGCATATTCCCAGGAGAACGAGTAGCTGTGTTTTTAGAGATAATACCTCCGTTCATTACAAAACTACTATTGTTATACAGATAAACACCTGCACCGTGGCAAGCGTCATTATTGGTAATAAAACCTCCCTCCATTATGAACGCACCCCCATTCCCTACAACAACACCACCCCCCCAGAATTGCAAGTTGCCACTATTCTTTATCGTGGCATTGCCTTTCATAATAAAAACAGCATTGTTTCCAACTACAGCAACTCCACCACGTGTATTTTCAGCACCCATCAGTATAGTATCAATAATTATGAGTGTTTGCTGCTTGTTTACAACAAATAATTTAGCATTATTATGTTCTTGTATAGTGTGGTTGCCGCTTATTGTAATAGATATTCTAATAGCGTTACCAAATGTTGGTGCCGATGAACTCACTAAATTTAAATCATCTACTACGTTTATTTCATAGATTTTATTATCACCATTTTCTTTTATAAAATCAATTGCCCTATGCCATTCATAACTGTTGCCTACTGTGAATACAAAAGTTTCAGATTCACCAAAGACAGTGATCTCGCATATAGCTGTGTGCTTGCCATCCTCAGTGGTGACAGTAATGATCGCCTCGCCTTCCATTATCGCCGTGACTACGCCATCCTCGGATACCATGGCTACATCCTCATCGCTACTGCTCCAGATGATATTTTGGTTTGTAGCGTCTTCTGGCTCTATCGTGGCTATCAGGGCTTCGGAGTTGCCAGCCTCTAGAGTGAGAGAGGTCTGATCGAGTGAAACACCTGTCACTGGGATAGTGGCTATGCTCACGATCACCTCGCATGTGGCGGTAAACTCGCCATCCTCTGTGGTGACAGTAATGATCGCCTCACCATCCATTATCGCTGTGACTACGCCGTCCTCTGATACGATGGCGACATCTTCATCACTACTGCTCCAGATGATATTTTGGTTTGTAGCATCTTCGGGCTCTATCGTGGCTATCAGGGTTTCGGAGGAGCCAGGCTCCATAGTGAGAGATGTCTGATCGAGCGAGACACCAGTCACTGGGATAGGATCGGTGACGACACGCACATTGCAGTGTGCGGCACTCCTATTATCAACAGTAGAAACAGTGACGACAGCCTCTCCTTCTGAGATAGTGGTGACGACTCCGTCAGAGTCTATATCTACTATTTCTGTATCGCTACTGCTCCACTTGACTTCAGGATTTGTAGCATTTTCCGGTGAAATTATTGCTTTGAATGTGTACTGATCACCCAAGACGAGAGTGATTGTTTCTATGCTGAGTGTTACCCCATCTACAGGGACGAGCTTTGTTTTGTTTTCGCAACTGACTATACTGAAAATTAGCACCATTGCTAAAAATACTTTCAAAATGTTTTTTGTTTTTTCTTTTATTGGTTCTGACATCACAGATACCTCCTCATGTTTGTTTGTGGGGTTTTAATATGACCCCTACCAAAATATATTTTTGCTAAAGTTAACTCTTTTTTCACAATACGCACAATTTGTCCTTTAAAAAATCAATAAAACCACACGTGCCTTTTTTGTCAAGTGGTTTTTATTTTTTTTGTGATTTTTTTTTATATTTCTGGTGTTTTTTCATTGTTTGCATGAATGATGATAATTGTAACTGTCTATATATCAAAGCATTATTGACCAATGCGTACACATGCATTATTTTAAATATTTTCCTGATTTTTTTTATTTTTTGAGGAAATTAATGAGCAAAATGTGACCAAAGGCGTGGGGAATGCGCTTATTCGTCAGGGTGACTGTGCAAGTGATGATTGCTCATGGGATTCCCGCATCTATCCTGCTTATTTTGGGGATCGGTACAGGAGCCGTACAGGGAAGGTATCAGAAGAGTAGATTGGGTGCGGGTTTTTCGGTTTGAAATTGGGTGCTGATTTGTCGTAGCCCCTCCGAGCTCCGCTACGGGATGGTGCCAATTTACCGATTGGGGGCGGGGGTGCTGATTGTGTCGTCGACCATCCGATCGCCGCTACGGTGCCAATCATCAATCCGCCGCAAAAAATAATTGATTGATATAAAATGATTACTAGATAACAGAGGAGAACAGTCTCAGAGTTTAAAAAGAATTGAATAAAGAATTAAATACTGCTTGACAAAAATGCTATAAAAAAAAAGATGGCTGTATAAATTAAATACATAGGAGCAAATTATGTCAAAGATACGCCCTTTCAAAGCTGTTCGACCCGCAGCTGACAAAGCCCATTTGATAGCAGCTTTACCATATGATGTTATGAATTCTGAAGAAGCAAGAGAGGTGGTGCGAGGAAACGCACTCAGCTTTTTACATGTGGACAAGTCTGAAATAGATCTGCCGATAGGAACTGATATTTATGATGAGTCTGTCTATAAAAAAGCAAAGGAAAATCTTTATCGTTTGATAGAAGACGGTCATTTGATTCAGGAAACAAAAGCATGTTTGTACCTTTATCAGCAAGTGATGGATGGTAGATCTCAGACGGGATTGGTTTGTTGTGCTTCCGTCGAAGAATATGAAAAAGGTTTGATCAAAAAACACGAAAAAACTTTAGCGAGAAAAGAAGAAGATCGTATCAAACACGTAGATACTACAAATGCTCAGACGGGACCCATTTTTTTGACTTTCAGAACACAAAAAGATATTGAAGACAAGATGAATCATATCATAAAGCATGAAACACCCATCTACGATTTTGTGGCTGAGGACAGTGTACAACATGTGGCATGGCTGATAGATAATGATCCAGACATTGAGTTTTTTGTAGAAAAATTTAGTGAAGTTCCTGCTCTGTATATTGCTGACGGACACCATAGATGTGCTAGTGCCTGTCGTGTTGGTAAACAACGAAAAGATGCAAACAAAAGCCACACAGGAAACGAGGAATACAATTATTTTTTGAGCGTGATTTTCCCAAACTCACAGCTAGAAATAATGGACTACAATAGAGTGCTAAAGGACTTTAATGGATTAAATAAAGATGAGTTTATTGCAAAAGTTCAGGAAAAATTTACCATAGAAGAACACTCTAGTACAGAGCCATACCGCCCTGAAAAACCCACAACATTTGGAATGTACCCTCTTTGTCAAACGTGGTTTAAGCTCACAGCAAAACCGGGCACATACCCAGAAGATGACATTGTAGGATCCCTCGATGTCTCTATCCTACAAAATAATCTTTTGACACCCATACTGGGCATAGGAGACCCTCGCACAGATAAAAGGATAGACTTTGTCGGAGGCATCAGAGGACTCGAGGAACTAGAAAAAAGAGTTCGCTCGGGTAACGAAGTGCTTGCTTTTTCAATGTTTCCTACATCAATAGAGCAATTGATCAATATTGCCGATGCCGGCGAAATAATGCCTCCAAAATCCACATGGTTTGAGCCCAAACTAAGGTCCGGACTCTTCATACACCTGTTGTCTGATTAAGGAAGTTTGCCTATATATTTTTTCAGAGCTCCGTAACATCTTGGGTTTTAATACGATAGCGGAACGAAAAATTGCGTTCCCTATAGAAATAGGTTATTTTTCGACTTTTCGGAGGGGGCTCCGTAGCGGAGCCCTCCGAGCTCCGCTACTACAACGGCATTTTGCAAAAAGCTGACGCACGAGGTGCTTTCCTCACCTATAGTAAATATCCGCTTTATTCTACAACGATTTCTTTTATCGGTTTAGGTTCTTTTTTAGGGATATCGAGATAGAGTACACCATTGTCCAGTTTTGCTTTTATACTCTCAGCGTCACAATTGTCTGGTAAAGTAAACCTCCTTTGATATTTTCCGAAAAATCTTTCAGCACGTAATAAACTTTCTGTATCTGCGATGTTTCTGCTTTGGGTACTCGCCGATAAAGTTAACTGATTTTCTCTCATTGAGATATTAATATCTTCTTTTTTTACGCCCGGTAGATTTGCAATGATACGGTATTCCTTTGCAGATTCTACTAAATCCAGTGCCATCGCACTTACATGTTCATTTTCTCCGATGTTTTTAACATCTTCTACAGCTGCATTTTTGATAAAATCTTCAAACAAACTGAATATGGGAGAAAAATTTTCTCTTTTAACGATCCTAAACATATCGTTCCTCCTATTATTTAAATTTTAATAGTATAACACAAGAGGGAGAGGAATGTTACAAAAAAAATAGCAGTCGGTTATAAATATTGCTAAATTGATTTTTAACATATTGATAAATATGATTATAATAACATAATAAATATTTTTTTGAAAGTGCTATTTATATATAATATTTCACTTGTTGTCATTTTTTTTAAAGTATTGTCCTTTGCCCAATCGGGGTGGACTCCGAAAACCCTACAGAAATAGGAACGAAAAATTGCGTTCCCTACAGAAATAGGTTATTTCTCCAATCGGCTAGCTGTCATTGCTACAATTTATCATTTATCTTCTATATTCGCAACATTGTTTATAAAAAAAATATAAATATCTGCAAATAACGCTTGACAAAAAAACATCTGTAGAATTTTGTGGTTTCATAGATTGGAGGTATTGGATGACTAGAAACTATATAATAAATAAAACTTCTGATACTCATTTTGTTTTGAAAATTATCTTTGTGGTTTGCTTCTGCTTTGTTTTGTGTTTGAGTTTGTTTTCTGAAGAGATAGTATCTATTTATGACATACAATTTACAACGAATCCCGGATTTGATGGAACATTCCCGTCTCCTATGATCAACCAGTCCGTTGTAATACAAGGAGTTGTGACCGCAGCTAGCTTTGAAAACAATAGGATTTATGTCAGTGAAACACAAGGAGGGGCATGGTCTGCGATAGCAGTAGAAGGTGTCAAAAGCAGAGTTTCTTTAGGAGATTTTATACAAGTGCAAGGTAAAGTTTCTGAGATTATGGGGCTGACCGTTTTGACACAAGCTCAAAACGTCAGAGTTTTATCCAAAAACACACCTATTCCAAATCCTATTTCAATCACTGCATATGATGCGTTGACTATGGAAGCGTATGAATCCGTACTCGTTCGCATATCAAATCTGACATGCCGAAGGCTGTTAAATGGGACATTTTTGGCAATAGTCGAAGACGAGACCGCTAGTCTCCATGTCGGGAATAGTTTAAATAACAACTCTATAAAGGATTTTTTCTCTATCGGAAATAATTATTCCCACATAATAGGTATAGTAGTATTTTCGCATAACAGATTTTCTATACACCCTCGTCACGTAAATGATGTAGGTAGTGTTCAGACAGGTGTACAATCATCATCATGGGGACGCATAAAGTCCCTATATCGTTAAAAAAAATGGAGGACTCATGAGAGGATTTTGGAAAAAATTGTTCACAATAGGAGCAATAGCAGGAGTAGGTTATATTGGTTTAAAGGGCTATCAAAGGATTAGTAGTGTGTCAAAAATGGCAAAAACATTGCCAGATTACCTCGGAGATTTACTTGATGAAAAGCCAAGAGTTGATGTAAATTTAGGACTCAATTCACTGTCTATCGCTGTAGGGCTTTCTGCTACTGTTCTCGAGCGGATTGATTTTGACTTGGACGAACAGATAAAAAGATACATCATCGATTTTTATCCATTTTTATCAAAACATAAAATCTCCATTTCAAAATATATCCGAACTTCTGATGAAGATGACTTTGATGTAGATGATGATTACAGTGACATCAAAGATGCTGAACAATGCGATACTTACTATGACAAGGACGAAGAGAAGCCCATAGACACAGAAGAAGAGTAATAAAGCCTCCAACACTATAAGTATTTTTTTCATAGGGGCAAATAGACTGTAAAAAAATAGGAGTTTTGATGTGTAAAAAAATAGTTTTTTTGTTTATTTTGAGTGTGTATTTTGTCTTTTCTTTTTGTGTAGAGCTGATGATATTACATACAAACGACCATCATGGGTCACTTTTCAACTACTGGAATGAGTTTAACGAAGTAGCTGGTATCGCAGAACGTGCCCATATCATCAAACAAATCACAGCAGATCAAGAAAATTTTTTAATACTTGATGCAGGCGATATCAATACTGGAATATACGAATCAAATATTTTTGATGCAGAGCCAGATATTATAGCTTATAATATGATAGGATATGATGCTGTCACCCTTGGAAACCATGAGTTTTATGGAGGTCTACACAAAGTACAAAAACAGATACAATGGGCAGATTTTCCTATGTTATCAGCCAATATCACTAATTTAGAAGGGGAATATATAGGGCAGCCGTATACTATTTTTAACATGCCAAATGGGTTAAATGTAGCTATTTTGGGTTTGACCACCACTCACAAGAAGCTACACTCTGATTTTGTAGTAAAGGACGATGTACAAGTCGCCATGGAGCTGGTCCCTCTACTGCGTGAAAAGGCAGATGTCGTGATCGCTTTGACGCACCTGGGAATATATGATTTTTCAAGAGATACGCTGTATGGTTCTATACGATTGGCTACGAATGTTTCGGGTATCGATATGATCATCGACGGAGATAGTCACACTTTGCTAAACGAACCAGTGATCGTCAATGGCACCCCAATCGTGCAGGTAGGGCATAGAGGCAGATATCTGGGAAAAGCTCTTTTAAACTTTGATGTCGCGACAGGTATGGTAGACCTGACTAGTTGGGAGGCAATTCCTCTGATGCGTGACTGGGATGAAGAGCCATTCGAAGCAGATATTAATATATCAGAAATGCTGGGCGAATTCAAAGTAAAATCGATAAATGCAGGTAATGAATTGATAGGGTATACTACTAGAAATTTTCGACAAGTGAATAAGGAAAATCGTATCATTGCACTAGGCAGGGTGATAGGAGAGGCTATCCTTTTGTCCGCAAAAGAGCATGGGGCAGAAATCGGCATGATAAACAATGGCGGGATAAGATCTGACCTTTTGGAAGGGGAGATATGGGTCTCTCATGTTCATAACGTTTTACCTTTTGACGATAATGTCATCGTCATGGATATCCCCGGCACTATCTTGCTGGAAATAATCAGGTCTTCATTTGTCGAAAATACGGGCACCACGGCTTTTTTACAATATAGTAACAATGTAGGTATTGTCCAGACGCCCCCGGATGTGGTCATCCCAAATTTGAAAGGTGTTGAAATTCAAGCAGATGTCGTTTACAAAGTAGCCACAAATAAATATTTGTCAGATGGTGGTGATGGATACGAATTATTTAAGCTAGCAAATAGCTCCATCGACACAGGTATCTCTACCAAAGCGGCATTCATCGATTATATAAAAAACACTCCGTTTTTTCAAGAAAGCGAATAGCTCACAGCTCTCGTTTGCTCTCTACAGTCAGCGTTGGTCTTCCCCACAATAGAGATTTTATTTTAGAAAGATGAGTACTTTTTTCAGTGGCATACTGCCTTTAGTTTGTTTCTTTTTTTTAGGCATCTTGTTTAATTTTTTAAAGATTTTCAAAAAAGAAGATGGTTTATTTCTTTTAAAGCTGGTTTTTTTTATATTCATCCCTATTATGGCATTTCGAGCTATCGTTTCGGTGGACATTTCAAAGGATTTTTTGATAATTCCACTGGTACCGCTCGCACCTATTCTTGTCAGTTTTTTGATTGCCACTATCTACCTCAAAATATATCCCCAGCCAAAATCTATGGCAGGGATAGTATACTGTGGAAGCATGAATATGAATACCGCCTTTATACTTCCTTTTATTGCAGTCGCATATGGTGTGTCAGGGCTCTCAAAAGCTCTTTTTTTTGACATCGGCAATATTTTTTTTATATTTACATTTATCTATAGTATAGCAGTAAAACATGGAGTAAATAACGCTATCTCAACACGATTTATACTCAAAAAGATTATTTGTGTGCCGACAATCTGGGCACTGTTGCTGGGACTGCTGTTTGCCATATTCAAAATAAATATTGATATCGGAATAATAAATTTTCTAGACACCGCTTCTGTCGCGTCGACACCTTTGATCATGCTTTCTTTGGGTTTTGTTTTTTCACCTCGACTAAAAAATTTACCAAAAGCTTTATCAATCATATTTATTCGAATGTTTTGTGGATTTTTGGTCGGGTTTGTCATCAGCAGATTTTTGCCGATAGATGAATTGAGCAAAAAAGTAATTATTTTAGGCTGTGCAGCACCATGTGGGTTCAACACTATGGTATTTGCTGCTATGGAAAGTTTAGATGAGCGTTTTGGAGCCACAGTATGCTCTATTTCCACTTTTTTGGGAATAATCTACATGCCCGTAGTGATCTGGTTTTTGAGATAATTTTTTTAATATAGGATTTTCAAAAACAATGATTGATTATAATCCTGTCACTACTGAAATCCAGTTTGTCAAAGGTATTGGCGAGTATAGAGGTAAGCTTTTTAATCATTTAGGACTACTGACAGTCAATGATTTGTTTGAATATTTTCCTAGGGATTACATACATCGGTATGTAGATGTACAAATCAGACAGCTAGAAATAGGTCAATATGTAAACATGTTGGTCAATGTTTTTTCTGTGCATGAAACTCCTACAAAGAAAGGGAATAAACATCTAAAAGCTATTGTCTCAGACGGAGATCGGTTTATAGAATGTGTGTGGTTTACCTATGGAGCGTGGCTCAGTAAACTATTGAAGCCCGGTAATCAAATCTGGATAAATGGAAAAGTTTCAGAGTATTATGGAAACTTGATCTTTCAACAACCTCAAATCCAAGAAGCATCTGCTGAAGACGAAACAACAAACTCCTTCTGGAAAGAAAGAAAAATATTGCCGATATATCGACTGACAAACAAGCTGACTCAAAATATTATTCGAAACACAGTATACAATGCCTTTGCTCTATATCACAAAGGTATAGAAGAAACGCTTCCTGATTTTTTGGTAAAGAAATACTCTTTTTTTGACAGAAAAATTGCTCTCCAAAAAATGCATTTTTCTAGCAATCCTGACGAAGTCATAAAAATAAAAAGCAGGTTTGTGTATGAGGAATTTTTATATTTACAGCTCATGATCGCCAAAAGTGCAAAATACAAAGGAGAAGCTGTTAAACACAAAAGACATACAAATAAAAATATATTGAATAGGCTACTATTAAACAGTTTACCTTTTGCTCTGACTAATGCTCAAAAAAGGGTTATTTCTGAAATTTTTGAAGACATGGTTTCTGATAAACCCATGAACAAGCTACTACAGGGCGATGTCGGAGCAGGCAAAACGATAGTCACTCTCTTTTGTATATTACTAGCTATAGAAAACGGATACCAAGTAGCCCTGATAGCTCCGAGTGAAATTTTAGCAGAGCAGCACTATAAAACAGTCACAAAATACCTGCAAGCCATAACCCCCCCAGATGAACTGCTCAATAATGATCCTCAAAATATTCCATCCTCTGGGCTAGAAACAAATGATATAGATTTCAAAATAAATGTCTGTTTGTTAAAGGGAGGTAAAAGCAAGCAAAAATCACAGAATAAACAAAGAATAGCAAAAGGCGAAATTCACCTAGTCATAGGCACCCACGCTTTGATACAAAAGGATGTGGTATTTCACAATCTCAGTTTTGTAGTGGTAGATGAACAGCACAAGTTTGGCGTAGCACAAAGAGCTGAGCTATCTATTCGACATGGTTATCCTGATCTATTATACCTGTCTGCGACACCTATTCCTCGCTCTCTCGCTATGACTGTATTTGGTGAAATGTCTATCAGTTCTATAGACGAGCTACCCCCTGCGAGAAAACCTATTAAAACATTATTAGTCTATCCAAACAAGAGACATCATCTCTATGAAAAATTAGTGGTGGAGATACAAAAAGGAAGACAAGTTTACATCGTGTGCCCTCTGATAGAAGAGTCAGAGCATATTGATTTGCAAGATGCTGAGACATTGTATAATGGGCTAAAAGACAGCATTTTTTCCGAATTTCGGGTAGCATTGCTGCACAGCAAAAAGAAAGCAGCAGAAAAAGACCTAACAATGCAAGAGTTTAGTAATGGGGAAATCGATGTACTGGTGTCTACTACAGTGATAGAAGTCGGTATCGATGTCCCCAATGCTACAATCATGGTGATTGAGCACGCTGAAAGATTCGGTTTAGCACAACTACATCAGATGCGAGGTAGGGTAGGTAGAGGTGGAGAACAATCCTATTGTTATCTCATAGCCTATTCTATGGGAGAGATGGCAAAAGAAAGGTTATACACTATGGTGAGAACAAATGATGGTTTTGTCATCGCAGAAAAAGATTTAGAGCTACGAGGAGCTGGTGACGTGTTTGGCACTGCTCAATCTGGATTGCCTGAGTTTAAATTTGCAAATCTAGTGACAGATCAGGCCTGGCTCTATACAGCAAAGAAAGACGCTTTTTTTATCATCGATGAGGATTTTGAATTGGAGGATTCAAAACACTATATTCTAAAAAAGAATTATGAAAAACTTATGAGAAGAAAGGAGACACTCAGCGGGTTTTAATTTACTCTCAAACAACAGCCTGAGGGTATGTGATTAAAAATTGTTTTTTTGTACGAATCTTTTCTTTACCAATCTTCACAATTCATAAATTTCTCTATTTCTCTCTTCCTGTCTAAAAAGTCATCTTTTGAATGTACATAATATGGTTTACTGTATTCTATTTTTGCTTTTGCAAAAGGAAGGGGAAAATAAAATCTGTCCCATGAATTAAACACCCATGCAGCGGAAATTTTTGTTCTAGTAGCTATGATAGGTAGTTTTGTGAGATATGAAAGCTGCAAAACCCCATCTTTTAAAACCTGAGCAGGTCCTTTTGGTCCATCAGGTGTGATCGCCAACGAGTGATCTGCTGACAGCCTGACCATTTCCTTTAATGCAACTGTTCCCTTTCGAGAAGAAGACCCCCTTACTGCAATATAACCTAATCTGATCGCAGGTGCGGCAATAAAGTCACCGTCCTTTGAAGGCGATATCAATATGACTATTTTTTCATTTTTACGATTTATCATCAGTGGCATAATATCTTTATGCCAAAAAGCATATATCGCCTTTGGATAAGGTTTTTTAAGACCTATTTTTGTATATCTAATAGTCTTGAACAAAAGATTTATAACAACAAAAGCGATCTGTCTTTCTAAAAACAATAGTATTTTGTGTGTAATGTTACTCATAATCTATTCCATTATAATATTTTTTATCAAATTTGCGACAGAGGTTGAAGCTGAGTTTTGCCCTAGTGTTTTATTTAATTCCTCAAAATCTGACAACATTTGACGGCATTTATGTTCATTTTCCATATAAAACAATATTGTGTCGACTATCTTGTCAGGGGTTACATCGTTTTGAATCAATTCAGGCACAATCGGCTTTTCAAAGATGATGTTTGGTAAACCTATATGTTTAATTTCTATGAACTTTTTGGCTAGCAAATAAGAGAGATGACTTGCTTTGTAGACGATGGCAAAGGGCGTACCTATGCATGAAGCTTCGATAGTGGAAGTTCCTGATTTTACAATCAAAAAGTCAGAATATTTCATCATCTCGTAGGTGTGCTCATCTATCAAAGTGTAACCCGCATTTTGAAAGTGTATGTTCTCTGGATTTTCTTTTTGAGAAAGGCGTAATGGCTTCGGATAACGAGGGGTAAACATTTTCCCTGATACAGAATTTGATTTTGATATTAAAAATTGATATTCTGGTTTGATTTTTTTTAGCTTATCTATTGTGTCACGGTAGATAGGTAACAGTCTGTGAACTTCATTTTGCCTAGATCCCGGCAAGAACCCTATCCATTTTTTATTTATATCTAAATTAAACTTTTCTGCAAACTCTTTTTTGCTCATCTGGAATTTTATTTCCTCTGTTACAGGGTGTCCTACAAACGAAGAAGAAATCTGATACTGATCAAGTAGTTTCTTTTCAAATGGTAGAATACAAGCGACAAAATGGCAATATTTTTTTAGTTTTAAGACTCTATAATGCTTCCACGCCCAAAACTGGGGACAAATGAAATAAAACACTTTTAGATGCTGTTGAAAAGCTATTTTTGCTATACGAAAGTTTAATCCGGGATAATCTACTAAAACTACTATATCTGGTTTGTTTATTATTAAATATTTCCTTATATATGATTCTATTTTCAAAAAAAAGGGCAGATGTTTTACTATTTCTACAAATCCCATGATGCAAAATTTATCAAAAGGGAAGATCGCCTTTAAGCCCTCTCTTTGCATGAGAGGACCTCCTATACCTACGTGCTGTATCTCTGGTGATAATAGATTTAACTTTTCCATGACTTTTGCACTGTGTACATCTCCAGACTTTTCACCTACCAGCCAAAATATTTTTTTCATCAGATCGATCTCAAATAATAATTCTTTAATTTAACGATCAAATCGTCGGTGTATTTTTTTATCAAATCAAAAGCTTTTTCAAAATGGGAAAAGTCTAGTCCGTACGGATCGTCTATCTCTTGTAAGTTTTCAGTATACTCGGCAAAGGTAAAAGTCTTGTTTGCTGCCTCTGCAAAACGAGCTAGTAGATGCTTTTTAATATCTTTTGACATGCAAATCAATAGAAAACTACGCCTCACAATATTTTCGTCAACCTGAATAGATACGCTTTGAGTGGGTAGTATATCATTTTTTTTCATTACTGCCTTTGAACCTTCGGAAATCATTTTTCTATTTTCTATCAGCCCGCAAGATGCCACTCGAAAAGGCAAATTTTCTTCTTTAAACCTGATATTTGCATATTGCTCAGCCATAGGACTCCTACAAATATTTCCTACACAGACAAACTGCACCAGAGGGTTTTGGAACGATTCTTTTATCTCTGCAAAGGGGATGCTACCCTCGCGTAAACACTTGATTTGCATTTCATCACTTTCATTCTTTGCCACATCTAGTATAGTAGAAGGTAGTGGCAGGTCGGCTTTTTCATCTTCATCATGTAACCCATAATCAAACCAATCTGAAAATTGCCTGTGCAGTATATTTATATCGGAACAAAAAGAAAGCCCAGATACATTGATACTAGAGCTCACGATGGGATGCCCAATTTGCTCAATGAAATCTCGAAGGACTTTGCTCGTGGGTATCCGAATGGCTACTTTTTGATTTTGCCAAATATTTTTAAAACGAATATCTTCTGTTTTAAAGATCGTAGTCAGATTTCCCGGTAAATACTGATTTAACAGTGAATATATTTTATGTATTTTGAACTCTTTAAAATCATATTGTTTTATCTGCTCCATAGAAGAGAATAAAAGTATAAAACCTCTATTTGCGTCTCTTTGTTTGAGATCGAGTATTTTGTTTATCGCAAATTCGTTAAAGGCAGAGCAGCCTATTCCAAAAATATTACCCGTAAAATGAAGGAAAACATCAGTGGGATTAAAAGGAATTTCAGCAGGTGTTTTATATATTTTTATCAATCTATCTCCTTTTTTTTGGTTTATGATCAAGGCGTTATTATTATATAATCAAGTGGGTTTACTGGCTGCCCACTTTTTCTTAATTCAAAATGCAGAGAGGGTTCTGCAGCAGTTCCACTCGTACCAGAACGAGCAATAAACTGTCCTTTTGTAACTAAATCACCTTTTTGAACTAATAGGTCATTGTTGTACCCATATATCGTGTGAAAACCATTTTTATGATCTATTATTATCATCATACCTGAACCAGTAAACAAGTCCGCAAAGACTACTTCACCATCAGAAAAAGCTCGTACAGGACTATTTTCTGGTGCAGCTATATTGACTCCATTTGATATTGTCGTAATGTTGTATCGTGCATTTCGTCTCGGGCCAAAATGAGTTATTACGCGCCCATTTAGTGGGGATTCTGTTCCATTGGGAAATTGAAAAGTAAAGTATTCTCTGTGAGATTCTATTTTTAGTTCGTTTATTAAATTTTGGAGAGCTATCGCTGTACGCTCTAGTTCTTCTGCGAGGTTTCTATAATCCTCTCTTTGTCTCTCAAAAGAATCGATATCCGTGTTTATTCTTTGTAGATTTGTAGAAATAGTATTTAGTCTGCTTTGCTCTTCTTTTGAAAGATTTTGAGCCGCATAAAATTCATTTTCTCTATTTTGTTTTTCCGTTGAAATGATAGACATCTCCTCTTGTAGCTTATTGTCTTCGGTAAACAGTTTTTGTAGATGTAGACTGATCAAATGTGACTCGTGATCATGTTGGCGAAGCTTTAATTCTGCCTGGTCAGCATATAAAAGGTGCAACATCGCTTTGTTTATCGAAATTTGTAATTGAGATATTGAGCTTTCTGTTTGCTGAAATAGGCTGTTACTATGATCTATGCTCCTTTGTAAATTTTGCTGAGTTGTATTCAGCTCCATTACTTTTTTTTGTGTGCTGTTCAGCTGAGTTTGAGTTTGCTGCCTTCTCTGTATAGCCGATTGTCTTCTCTGCTCTGCTTCATTAGCACTGCGCCTCTGTTCTTCTATCAAAGATTGTATTTCTGATAATTCTTTTTCTCGCTGGTGCAGCTCGTCAGAAAAAATTTTAAACGAGCAAAAAGCCAGAAAAACCAGAACGCAAAACTTTAAAATATTCACTTTAATTAAAGGATTGGACATCATAAGTCAATGTTTTTGATATATGTTTTATTGTCAATATTTTTTTTTGTATTATTGTTTTTTCCTTGTTTGAGACTGTTCACTGGTTCTTTACCCGTAATCATTTTATCCCGCATGCTTGCTATTCACAAAGCCTTCTTGTAAGTAACAGCACGAAAATGAATACACCTTACACACGCAGAAGTCGTGTGGCGTTTAGTCGAAACGCGACATCAACGACAAAGTGTCGTACCCCCTTGTGCTTTTCCCGCTTCTATCCTGCTTATTTTAGGGATCGGTACAGGAGCCGTACAGGGAAGGTATCAGAAAATGAGATTGGGTGCGGTTTTCTCGATTGGAAAAAAGGGTGTTGATTTTTGTCGTAGCTCCTCCGAGCTCCGCTACGGTATCGGGCGATGTTATCGATTGGGGGCGAGGGTGCTGATTTGTCGTAGCTCGGAGAGCTCCGCTACGGTATCGGGCGATGTTATCGATTGGGGGCGG
>Ga0099364_10000263_pt1 | contig 87705 bp, 80 predicted proteins | sample TergutTh196P3_FD_73070 | JGI IMG/M metagenome (GOLD analysis project Ga0099364, IMG submission 73070) | Microcerotermes parvus P3 segment gut microbial communities from Pointe-Noire, Republic of the Congo - Th196 P3 | ecosystem: Host-associated > Arthropoda: Insects > Digestive system > Gut ...
TTCGCCTTGCGACTTTAGTCGATTGCGATTTGAACTTCCGACTTTAGTCGGTTAGTGAAATCGACAACGTAGCAAAGCGTAGATAGAGCGAATGGATAACGAAGTGAAGCGGAGGTGTAACCTCATATCGAAGATGTTAAGCAGACTGTTGCAGCTTTAGCTGCGTACAGGTCGCTTAGTTGTTACACCTAGAGGTTGTACCTTAATTTCAGCGGGAAGTCGAAACTCCACTGAATAAGTCTTAACTTCATTGTAGAACTCGCACATTATTAATATTATGAACAAGAAGATACATTGCAACTACTTATTATTATAGCGTTTTTTTAGCTAAAAAGCTTTTCAGATTCTATGATTAAGATTAGAAAATCTTTACAAGCTTAACTTGTTTTTCTCGCCATGATTAATTCGTGCAATCAACCTCTCAAAAATAGAATCATATAAGAGATACCTATTATTCCCGAATCGTACCTTTTTCTTGATAAATGGCGACTAAATCTAGCAATATACGACAAATAAGCTCCAATGGCATTCGACTTGAAGCATCGCCAAGAAGTCTACTCTTCTCAATTTTAGATTTATAAGAGCGCAATACAAAGTCACTCAAAGTCGTCAAAGTACTTTGATAATTACAAGTTAAAAGAACGGTCTTAACTCCATTTTTCTTAGCTTTTTTAACTGCTGAGATAATCATCTGTGTTTCACCAGCACTACTTACTGCGATAACAAGGTCATTTGCTGTCAAACTTTCAGCATAAAGTACCATATTATCATAATAACGACTTACAGCATTTTTACCCAAAGTTTGAAGACGATGTGTAAGATCATCTGCAACACTTGCTGATGGACCACGTGCCACTATCATAATACTATGGGCCTCATTTATGGCGGAAACAATCTTAACAAGTTCATCAGCATCTAAAAGGTTAATCGTCCTTTGTACTTCATCAATATTCTTATTAATAAATACACTCGCTTCTTCTGAAAGTCCTTTTATTCTCTCATTTCTCTCATTATTTTTACCGCGCTTCAATGTATTTTTATAATCTGAATAACCTTCAAAACCACGTTTTTTTAATGTTCGAACCACAGTAGCTGTACTGACGTGCGCAAGCTCTGCTATTTGCGTTATCGAGGAAAGTTGTACTTTTGCACCATTTTCCTCCAAAAATTCCCAAGTATAAAGCTCTGCATCAGATAGCTTATCCATGATTCCTCCTATAATTTTAACTGAATAAGTGCGTGCTATCTCCGCCTTGTCGATGCTCGCTATGCCACTAGGTACAACAACTAGCATATCCGTTGCTGCTTTAGCGCCAACGGCTATCCTATAAAGTGGTTAGCCGCAATCGCAATTCCCCCACCTCTTAAAGGTGGCGAGATAATCAGCACTATTTCCGCTTCGCTACGCTGTCGATTCTCGCTACGGCACGAACAAGTCGCAACTCCCTACGTGCTTCACACGGGTCTACGCAACTTCGTTGCTCCGCTGTCCATTTCCATTTGATTGCCATTTGATTGCCATTTGGCGTTGCCTCTATTCTTGTCACTTTAGTGACTTAGAGATAGAGGACAAATGTTCATCGGCACTTTATAGGATAGCCGTTGGCGCTAAAGCAGCAACGGCTATGCTAGTTGTTTCACCTAGTGCCTTACAGCCAATGCCTTTTGCTCTTGGGGCTTTAGCCCCTAAGCAAACGGACAAATGTCCTATGGTCATGCGGAACTACTGCTAAAGCAGTAAGAGCTAAAGGCAAAGCGATAAGACAAAATGGCAAGCTTTGCTTTCATTCTACTTCAAAGCGGGATTAATAATATTAGTTTTCCCCTATTATAACATGAATAAAGTAAAAAACCTTCTAAATTTTTAGTTTACTTCTTGACCAAAAATATTTTTTATTACATCGGTAGTAAAAAAACACCAACAATTATTGCTGGTATTTTTTCAATTTTATCAAAACAAGTGCGTGCTATCTCCGACTTACGGCTACGCTGTCGATGCTCACTAAGGCGCTGAAGCGCCTAGTCACAATCGCAATACTCCGAACTCTTAGGTCGGAGTATTAGCACGCACTAAGCTTTGAATTTCGTCCGACTAAATTCAGTAGTGAGTTGAAACTCCCACTGAATAAGTCTTGCCTTCATAATGCGCTTCACCACTTTAATACAAAGAAATGCTAAATCCACAATCAAAGGAGTATTTTTCTATCAATCAACTGACTATCAAGAAACCAATAGTTATGATAATCACCCTGTAATTGAGAAAAATGAATCGGAGTAATATTTTGCTCTTTAAAACGTTCTAACAAATTGTTTCTTAAAATCCAAACATTTTCTGGCAAACGCTCATCCATATCAATGATTGATTGAATTTTGTCAGATGTAACTTGAAAAAATTCTGAAAGCTCGGCTACTGTCAAATGAAGTTGAGCTAAACTTTGGTTAAACTCACTAGTCGTTATTGAGCGTTGGTTTTTATCTAATGACATTTTTTCCTCTCAAAATTTTATCAAAGCAAGTGCGTGCTATCTCCGCCTTACGGCTACGCTGTCCGTTTGATTAACTGCTAAAGCAGTAAGAGCAAAAGGCAAAGTACCCAGTCGGAATGGCAAGACTTGAATTTCGTCCGACTAAATTCATTGGGAGTTTCAGCTCCCAATGAATAGTCTTGACTTCATAATTGATAACAGACTAACCTATTAAGTTATTCTACATTAAAGACTTGACTATTCTTTAATTCCTAGTAATTGTTTGATTTGTTGGACTTGTAATTTTGCATATTCTTGTGGATTTGTTTTTTGGAGTTCTGCAAGTTGTACTGCTTTAGCTGGATTTGCCTTTAATTCTGCTTCCATTTGTTTTTGCATTGCTGGAGCTTCTTTTGTCAACTTTTCAACTTGTTCTTGTGTCAAAACAAGCCAAGTATCACGTGGTACAGAAACAACTGAATGTTGTTTGACTAGCTCATTTTGTTCTCCTCCAAGAGAAAACATCATTTTCATGAAGTTTGATGAAAATTTACGACGTGTTGTCGTGGTTGTTACTTTGGCAGTATCAATATCTGCTAATTTATAAGTTGCTGTTTTTTTAACGGCTTCAACAATATGTTTTTCATCAGGTTTGAAATTAGTATCTGGTTTTGTTTGATTTGCTTCATTGCGGAAAATCAAGACATAGTTATTTGTATTTTTACCGATTTCAGCTTTAATCATCATACCATAAGGTGCATTTTTATCACCTGCAGTATAGATTTGATGGCTGGTCACATTTGTTACTTCTTTCATACCAAAATTATCTTTAATATGTAGTGTCAAAAGTCCTACAGAAGCTGCAAGAAGGAGAATTGAGATTCCACCAACTGTCCATCGTACTGTACGCTTTTTAAGAAACATGAAACCATAGAAAGTTAAAACCGCAAATGCGATAATTGCTATAAAGATGAGCATTATTTCATTTCTCCTTTCATTTCTTCAGTCTTTACTTCTGTTGCAGTTCTTCCACCTGCAAGCACTTTTCCGCTACGCAAGAAGAATGAAACGATGAAACCAATAATGGCAAAAGCAAAGCCAATTGCAAATGACGCATGATACCCTGTTAGCATCGCATTAATTGCTTTATCTGCGTAGGCAAGAGGATTTGTCACTTTAAGATGTGCTGCTGGCATATGGTTAGTGATTACATTTTGCGCAACTGATGAAAGTAGGGCGACAACGACAGATGAAGCAACTTGACGTGCCGTATTATTTGAAGCTGTCCCTTGTGCTACTTCTTGGACAGGCAAGGCATTCATTGCTGAAGTCATCACAGGCATCATAACCATCCCTACACCAAACATACGTAAGCCATAAAGCAGAGTTACAAAATGATCTGGTGTTGTGGCTGTAAAGAAGAGGAAGGGTAAGGTACCAATTGCCAAAATAGCGAAACCAATTTGTGCTAGACGTTTTGCACCAATTTTATCATAAATTCCACCTGCAAGAGGGGCAACTACAGCCATCATCAACGAACCAGGTAATAAGACCAGACCAGAATCAAGCGCTGATAAACCGTGCACTTCTTGCATATAGAGTGGCAACATCATTTCAACACCCATCATTGCCATTGTGACTAAGGCAGCCGCAATAACAGTAAGTGTAAACTGTTTAACTTTAAACACTCGAAGGTCAAGGAATGGGTCAGACATTCGAAGTTGTTTCCAAGAGAAAATACCAATGATGATAATCCCAGCAGCAATTGGCAAGATGACATTTGTGAAATCTCCCCAACCATCAGTAGCAACATTGGTAAATCCAAGAAGGAAAATACCAAAACCGATTACTGAGAGGACAACTGAAATGAAATCAAGTTTCATTGGACGGTTTGGAATGACATCACGCATAATAAATATTGATAGTACAGCTGTAATCCCTACGATAATCATTGGAATCAGGAAGATTGTTCTCCAGCTCGCTGCAAATGTCAAACCAAAGAGACTAAGTTTATGGACGATGAGCCATCCAGCATAAGTTGGTCCAATCGCTGGAGCAAGCATAATAACGATACCACCTGCACCCATGACCGCCCCCATTTGTTTAGGGCTAAACATATTAACTAAGGCAACTTGCATTAATGGCATTGTCACACCAACGGCACAAGCCTGAAGGATACGTCCTATAAGGAAAATTGACCAGCTTGATGTCGGAGCACTATAAGATAAGAACATTCCACCAAAAAGTACGATATATGCCGCAACATAAAGCCAGCGTGTTGGAAATTTTGTAGCTAGATAAGCCGATAATGGTACCATAATCCCATTTGCAAGCAAAAACCAAGTCGTTGATTGTTGAGCGGTTGACATTGAAATGCTAAAATCTTTCATCAACGTAGGGATAGCCGTTCCGAGTGATGTTTGCATTAACATCCCTCCGAAAGTACCGATAAAAATTAAGATAACCATAGCAATTCTACTGAATTTTTTACCATGAATATCAACTGTGTAATCTTTTTCCATTACATCGGTCATTTATTTTTCTCCTTTTCTTCTTGAGCATACTTCATCCCAATTTCAATAAATAATTGGAAATTTTCGATGAAGTTCTGTGTTCGTTCTTCACCCATTTCTTCAAAGATTCTCGCAATATTTTGGATAAATCGACAACGTGAAGCATCTGCTTTGTCACGTCCCTTGCCAGTAATACTTACCAAAATCTTACGACGGTCTTCACGAGAGATTTCTCGCGTAACCAATCCTTTTTCTTCAAGGTTGTTCAAAATGGTTGCAACACGCGCAGTACTTGTTCCTGTATATTTTGCAATATCACTCGGCAAAATATCTTTCCCTGCATTTTTATAAAGATAAAATAGAACTTGATGCTCTCCTTGTGTGTAACCATTCATTCGGCCCCACATTTTCACCTGCTCTTTACTTTTTAGGGCTTTAAAGAAATTTTCAGCCAATTGATTATAATCCATTTTTCACTCCTCTCTAATGGCGATATTTATTAACGACGTTAATCATTATAGTCTGTTTACTTTTTTTTGTCAAGAATAAATGTTGCCTTTTTTAACCAAGCAAGTGCCTGCTATCTCCGCCCTTTGGGCTGCGCTGTCCATTCTCGCTACGGCACGGACGTGTCTAGTCGAAGTCGCAACTCGCTACATGATTCGCACGCCGTTCTACGAACGGTCTCCGAAACTTCATTGCTCCGCTGTCCATTTGATTGCTATTTGGCATTGCCTCTATTCTTGTCACTTTAGTGACCTAGAGATAGAGGACAAACGTTCATCCGCACTTTATAGGATAGCCGTTGGCGCTAAAGCAGCAAGAGCTAAAGGCAAAGCGATAAGGCGAAATGGAAATCTCTGCTTTCGTTCTACTGCCCTAGGGTCTTAGCGCTTTGCGACTCGACTTATGGCTTCAGCCACTTAGCGAGAACCATTGCGACTCGGCGCTTCAGCACCGTAGCGAACATGGATACCCGTGGTGTGGACAGCGTTAGAGCGAATGGATAACGAAGTGAAACGGAGGTGTGACCTCATATCTTTGATGTAAGGTTGTACCCTAACATCAGTGGGAGAGAAAGAATCTCCCACTGATGAAGTAATCACTTCAATGAAAGCTATGTATTCTTTAAGCTTAATTTAGAGCCTTTTTGACGTATTCCAACTGTTAATATTGTTATCTTTGTGAAAAAATAGGCAAATGTTTGACATTGTTCCAAATAAGGTATATAACTATTCTGAGAATATTTCTCAATTTAATGTCAAGATGTTTTAGGACAAGTCTGACATGACAATTGAATCAATATTTTTATGAAAAAAGGAGACCTTAAACCTTATGGAAAATTCAACTCGTCAAAGCCATTTCCGTACTTGGAAATCTGGTAAGTCTTGGCTTTATGCTGCTACGGCATTGACCGTACTCGCTGGCGTCGCTGTTGCTGCTCCTACAGTCACAGCACACGCTTCTACACCTGATGTTGTGGCTGGCGCAACTAGTGACTCTTCATCAAGTAGCAGTAGTACATCAACGACTACCACTACTTCGACTGCAACAACTAAACCTGCCACTACTCCTAGTGCTTCTACTTCAAGTGCTACGAATACCTCATCGAATACGGCAACTGCAAATGCTGCGGCTCAGCAAGCTGCCGCTGCTCAGGCTGCCGCCCAAGCCGCTGCCCAAGCTTCTGCTGCTAGTTCTGCTGCAAAAAGTGCTGCGGCTCGTGCGGCAAGTTTGAACGCTGCAAATGCTGCGGTGAATAAATCAATCGCTAGTGCGGTATCCGTTGCTACAAGTGAAGCTAACGCTACAACTTCTGCGGCAAAACTTGCTTCTAGCTATATCGCTGCGGCTTCAAGTCTTCATGCTACTGGTCAAGCCTTAGCTGCCTCTTATGCTACTGCTGAAAGTGCTGCGACTAAAGCTGCAACTACTGCGTCTGCCGCTGCGGCTTTGGTAACTGCTATCGGAAACCAAATCTATAATGATGCAACAAAAGCTACTGATGGTAAAATCGGGACAAAAGCTGCTGACTTAACAATCATTGCTGATGCAAATACCGGTGCTTCTCAACAAAAATTAGCTGCTCAAGATTTGGTAAACAATGCTGCTTCATACGGTTTGACTGATGCCGAAGTGGCAACTTATACCGCTGATGTTGCTTCATTTGCTGCCATCTCAGCTCCCCTCGAAGCACGTTATACTGCGGCTCAATCCGCTGCAGCTGCGGCTTCAACGGCTGCTGTAAATGCTGCGGCGTCTGCGGTTGCTATTGGTAATAAAATCCAAAATGACGCAGACAATGCTCTCGTAACCTCTAATCCTGCTAAAGCTTATGCTGATGCGACTACTGGTGCTTCACTCCAAGCTGAAGCTGCAATGATTCTTGCTTCTAGTGCAGCCGTTGTTGCTCAACAAGATGCGGCTAAAGCAATCGCAGCTGGTTCTACTGCTGTAAAATTGGTTAACTCTGCTACTGCGGCTGGATTAACTCCTTCGTACTCCGCTAATGCAAGCATGGTTTCTGCTGCATCTAGTGCTTATAAAGCTGGTCAAAGTCTTGTAGCTGCTGAAAACAAAGCCATTGCTGCTGCTTCATCTACTGCAGCTTCACAAAAGGCGGCAAATAAAGCGGCTGAAGCGGCTTATGTTGCGGCAAACTCGGCTGCTTACGCTGCAGCTTCACTTGCTGCTGAACAAGCTGGAGATGCCTTGTACAACGACGCAACCAAAGCTGTTGATGGAAAAGTTGGTTCAAAGGCTGCTGACTTTGCTATCCTTGCTGATACATTGACTGGTGCTTCTCAACAACGTGAAGCGGCTGAAGATTTGATGACCAATGCTGATTCATATGGTCTTACTACCGACCAACTGAACTCTGTTACTGCTGTTGCACAATCTCTTGAAGCTTCTTCTTTGAATGGCTCTATCGCTGCTCTTGAAGCAACCTATGCTTCTGCAAATGCGTTCTTGACAAGCTACAATGCTGAAATTGCTTCATTCTCTGCAAACCAAAATGCAATTGAAGCGACTGGCTCAGCTGCTATATCAGCTGCTTATCAGAGTCTTGCTGCTGCGGCTACTGGATTCTCAGACCCTGCTGGATTTGCTCCTGCTGCTAGCTATGCTGCCAAAGATGTGAAGAAAGTTAGCGTACCGCTTGCTACAGCTGCTGATTTCTTAAGTTCTTCTAAGGGAGTTGTCGCTGGTGCTGCTAGTGCTGGCCTTCCTAAGACTGGCGAAGCTTCAAACGCTGGTTTGTTCTTTGTGGGTGCTGTCTTACTTAGTTCTTCATTAAGCCTTGCTGGTGTTGAAATTCGTCGTCGTCACAATTAGTCAAAATGTGCGCTTTAAATCATCCATCTCTTGGGATGGGTGGTTTTTTTATCAAAGCAAGTACGTGCTTTATCCCCCAGCTAGGCGTAATAACTAGCATATCTGTAAGGTGCTAAAGTAACAACGGCTATCCTATAAAGTGCCGATGAACATTTATCCTCTATCTCTAGGTCACTAAAGTGACAAGAATAGAGGCAAACGCCAAATGGCAATCAAACAGACAGCGTAGCGCAGCTAAGATAGTGACTAGAGAAAATGAACAAATATTTTACAAAACTCCCACTGAATAAGTCTTAGCTTCTTAAAGAGTATCAATAAATGAAGATGAGAAAATATCGTTGGTTAATTGTACTTTTTATCCTTGTTTTTGCCTGTGCTGTGGCGCTTGGAAAGTTCTCTTTTAAAGCGGAACAGCAGTTAAGGGTTCAGCAGGATAAAATAAAAAAACAAGAGTTAAAAGTCTTACATGAAAAACAAGAACAAGCTGAAAAGAAGCGACTTTTAGAGCAAAAATTACTGACTAATGCAAAAAATTTACTGACAGAATACGAAAAAAATCCTGTCAGTGCTGACAAAATGGCTGACACCTTGTCAGCATTGCCAAAATCAGAAGAACGAACAAAATTGCAGGCAAAATTTGCAGAAGTGATGTCTGTCAGTAACTGGACAGCTTTAGTTGAGACTGATGCTGCGCAGATTATCCTGTCAGCAAATGCTGTGGCGAATAATGGACAAGCAAATTTTTATAGAAGTACTGTTTCAAAGGAAATTGAGGATGCACGCACAGAATGTCTGTACAACAATAGTATTTCTGAAAAGGGAGTGCTCAGACAGGCGCATAATTACATTCCCAATCCCGGAATGCAAAATATTGCCGCCGAAAATGGGCAAACTTATCTGTTCACTAAAGCTGGGGCAAAGCAGTTGGCCGAGGATTTGACCAACAGTTACCTCGCGGAAAAAACAGGCTACGATGCGCTCATCAAGGCGGGATACACTACGGCGCAAATTCAATATGATGATGCGAAAGTGACCGTCGGAAAAATCACTTATAGTTTTAAAGGGATGGATGGCTCTGGTTTTGAGCATTCTGCTGACGGTGGTGTCGTGGGACATTATCTTGCTCTGGTCAATCAAAATCCAGCCCAACGGATGAATCGCTTCTCTGTGGGAATTTATTATAATATTGCGCATGAACAGGCTTTTGAAACAGTTGATTTTTATCTCCCTCAGACGACAAAAGTTGATAGCTGGCACTGAAAATATCGCTGACCACCTGATGAAAATTTCTGTCAGTCTTATTGATTATAGAAAGATGAATTTATGATTCCAAATTTTTCAGAATACAACATTTCCAAGCGTCATTTCGCTCTAGGAACAAATATTGATTTGACGATTTTTGGCACAACTGATGAAAATATTCTTGATGAGAGCTGTCAGTTGATTGACGATTTCGAGGACAAATTGACTGTCAATCGTGCGGAGTCTGAAGTGATGGACATCAATCATGCGGCTGGAATTCGCCCTACCCAAGTTTCTGTCAGTACTTATGATTTGGTCAAAATTGCCGTTTTGAAAAGTCAAGAACATTTCGGCTTCAATGTGGCAATCGGCCCTTTGGTCAAATTGTGGCACATTGGATTTTCTGACGCACGAGTCCCTAATGACAGCGAAATTCAAGCACGCAAAGCTCTTATCAGTGCTGACGATATTATTTTTGATGACAAAGCACTGACTGTTTTTCTTCCACAAAAGGGTATGGAGCTTGATTTAGGTGGGATTGGCAAAGGTTATATCGCCGACCGTGTGCAAGATTATTGGCGAAGTCGTGGTATTGCTTCGGGAATTATCAATCTTGGTGGAAATCTTATCACAATGGGAAATGCTCCTCAGCACACTGACGGACTCTGGCGAGTCGGCGTGCGCAATCCTCTAATTGCTGACAACACTCCGATTGCCGTAGTCAGCGTTCCTGCTTGCTCTGCCGTAACTTCTGGCATTGCTGAACGACATCTTGAAATTGACGGCAAAAGTTATCATCATATCATCGATCCTGAGACGGGCTACCCCCACGACAATCAGCTTGCAAGCATTACCGTCTTCTCGAAATATTCAATAGATGGTGAGATTGAAACCACACGTTTATTCTTTGCGAATGGTGCATTACCAAATTGGGAAACACAAAATGATATTCTCTACGGCGCTTTATTTGCCTATCGTGATAAGACCTTAGAAATTGTCGGATTGTCAAAAAATGACGTTCAAATCATTGATTCAAGCTATCGGTGGAAATCATGAATTTCTGTCAGTATTCTCCAAGCTTGTAAGCACACTGACAGAAATTCTGTCAGTAAAAATTGACCCAAAATTAAGGAAAAACAAATGAAAAAGAATATGAATTATTTCGTGAATGAAAATATTTTCACACTTAATTCTGGAACTGAGTTCTCAGCCGCAAAACGACTTCAGCTCTTTAAGAATCACGGCCTGCCTGCAAAGTTACTCACTAAAAATTACAATTCGCAACTTGCCCAAGACGCTGCCCGACTTAACATTGAAATGTCTGATATCCTCAATATGTATAATTATTTTCAAGAAACGCTAGATGTTCCAAGTCAAGATATTGATGTGCGCTACATTGAAACGATTGACAAGAGCTATTATCATATCGAAAGTCTAAATCCTAATGAATCCGTCATAAAATACCACGGAAAAATTATTGGAAAAGTCCTGATAGCCCCTGCAACCGTTGGCTTAGTAGGTGCAATAGAATACTATACAGACCATCTCGAAATCATGTCAAAAGACCTCTGGGATAGACGCGGTTTCAAATCTTGCACTCAATATTTCCTCCCTGATGGCAACCTAGGAACAGAGGTTTTTTATGATTTACAGGGGCAACCTAAACTCGAAATCAGTCACATGAACATCAACAATGAGCTTCACCCTACACTCTATAGACTTATAGACTACAAGGGAAAATCTTATGTGTTCAGTACTGAAGAAGAACTTTTTCTCTTTTTCTTAAATGAAGTTGCCGCTCAAGAAAATGCTGTGTTCATCAATGACCGCATTTCTCTTGCCCCAACCCTCATTCAAGTTCAGGGTGCAGCTGGTAAATGGCAGTATCTCCACGAATCCCATTCGCCCAACCAAATTCCTGGTACACCTGTGCAAGTCCAAGATTATCTTCGTCCACTTTTCACAAGTTTTATCCCTTTTCTTGACGGCATCATCGTCCCCACGCAACAACAAAAAACAGAAATCAATAAAGCGTTCCGTTTCAAGCGTGTGCTTGCCTTACCAGACACTTTTTCCGAATACATTGATAAGATTCCACACCAACTCTCCGAACGGAAACGCAATGAAATCATCGTCCTTGGTCGACTCGCTGAAGAACGAGGGATCATGGATTTAGTCGAAATTTTCACACAAATCAAGCTTCAAAAACCTGAAGCTGAACTTGTTTTTTATGGCTATCCTTCACCCGCAAACATGGAAAATCTACTCAAAGAAGCGTTCAAACAAGCAGGTATGTCTCAGTTTGATGTCCATTTCAAAGGTTATCAATCCAGCTCAGAACTAGCTGAACTTCTAAAACAAGCAGCGCTAGTCATCAATCCAGCTCATGCTGAAAGCTTTGGTATCGCCACACTACAAGCTATGAGTTACGGAGTTCCAGTCGTTGCCTATAAGGTAAAATACGGCACGCGTGAGCTCATTGAACACAAGAAAAACGGCTGGATTATTCCACTCGGCGAAGTCGAACAATTTGCGGATGCTGTGGTCACTCTCTTATCAGATGATGAACAATGGACAGCTTACTCCCAAGCAGCTTATGAGAAAGCCCAAACATTTAACGAAGAACAAGCGTGGCAAAAATGGGAAGAAACACAGATTACAGCTGAAAATCTCTTTGTCAAGGAGGTCAATCTATGAAATTCTTTATCAACTCAAGTTTCAACGAACAAAATTCAGGCATTGAACACGCCCAAATCAAGCGCGCCAAGCTTTTTAGAGACCATAAAGAAGCCTTCAAACTTGTTTTTCGTGACTGGAATCCACGACTCCACTACTACCTCAATAGTGTTGGTATCAGCGACGCCGAAACACTCAATATGTTTGACTATTTCCAAAAGTCAGAGTCCGTTACCGATCGAATATTACAAGCCAAAGATTTAGACTTTGGACTTCAAAACTTAACCTACACCAAAGATGATAATCTACCACTTTACTTGGTTTTTCAAGGTGAGAGTCTTCTTGCACGTGTGCGCTATTTTCTTGAAGATAGCAATGAAAGAGTAAGCATGACTGAGCTTTTTGATGGCTTTGGCAATCTTTACCGTGTCAATCATTATGATTTCCGAGGTTTCTTAAACCTCAGTCAATGGTATACTCCTGATAATAAAGTCGGAACTGAAATCTGGTATGATTACTCTGGAAAGCCTGTTCTAGAGGCATTCAATCGCTATAATGGTCAGGGTGAATTTTTGCAAGCTGGCTGGCGTTTAACTGCTGCCACTTCTCCTGCAATCTACAGTTTTTCAACTCTTGATGAACTCACACAACATTTCTTCAATTTAATCAATGCTGATTATTGGTCCGAGGTTGAGCCAAATATTTTTGTACTTGATCGCACACATTTGGGAGACTGGAGTCTGTTATCCCTAGAGCGCCCTGCTTACACCGCTTTACATTTGCACAATTCTCACGCAGGTGATGCTCAAAATCCTATGCACTCCGTCCTCAATAATTTTTATGAATACAGTCTAAGCAATGCTAACCAATATGATGCCATCATTTCAGCTACTGAAAAGCAAAGTCATGATGTCGCAGAACGCTTTGCACCAACCTGCAAACTCTTTACAATTCCTGTCGGTATGGTAGATAAAGCAATTCTAAATAGCCCACACGTCCCTATCTCTGAGCGATCTATGAACATTCTAATGACTTGTCGCATTGCACCTGAAAAGCGTATTGATCATGTGATTCGTGCGATAGGACTGGCTCAAGACTCCGTTCCCAATCTTACCCTTGATGTCTATGGCTATGTTGACCACCGAGATGATGATGAAGCACTAAAAACCATCAATGATGCCATCTCTGAGTTCAATCTACAAGATAAAGTCAAACTCCATGACTATGTTGACAACGTATCTGCTGTGCAAAAAGATGCGCAGGTCTACGCTTTAACCTCTGTCATGGAAGGTTTTAACCTCTCACTTTTGGAAGCCTTAAGTAACGGAATGGTCGGTGTTACTTATGATGTAAACTATGGTCCAAATGAACTTGTTGTTGATGGAGAAAACGGCTTTGTTATCCCATTTGATGACATTCAAGGGATAGCAAATAAATTCATCACATTGTTCAATGACCCAGCACTTTTACAAACCATGAGTGAGCATTCCTATAAACTTTCCGAGCGTTACTCCGAAGAAAATGTTTGGAAAGCTTGGCAAGCTTTGATTGAAGATGCCAAACATAAAGACTTGAACTTTACTCATGAGGTAACGAAAGGACTTGGAAATCAACTACTCTCTTGAACAAACTGACTAAAGAAAAAATCATAGCCTTAAAATATTGAGGTTATGATTTTTTTTACATTTTTATCGAAGTAAGTGCGTGCTATCTCCGCCCTTTGGGCTACGCTGTCGATGCTCGCTAAGGCGCTACGTGCTTCGCACGCCGTTCTACGAACGGTCTACGCAACTTCGTTGCTACGCTGTCCGTTTGCTTAGCTGCTAAAGCAGCAAGAGCAAAAGGCAAAGCGCCTAGTCGCAATCGCAACACCCTACCCTCTTAGGTAGGGGATGAAGCAGCACTAACTTTGAATTTCGTCCGACTAAATTCAGTGGGAAGTTGCCCTTTTATCAGTCGCTTCAGCGACTAGAGAAAATGGACAAATGTTTTACGAAACTCCCACTGAATAAGTCTTGACTTCATCTTGTAATTACTTTACCATTTCATAAAAACAGCGTTTTGGTGAAGTAAGCACACCTTCTTTTTTTAGCTTAGCAATAACTTTTGAAACTTCTGATTTTTCGATACCTGTGATTTCTGCTACAGCTTTCGCATCCAGCATTTCCGCTGAGTTTTGGAAAGCTTCAAGTACAACTTCTTTATTATCCATGCTTGTCTCCTTTAGACTAAGTTTGTTTTAGAGTTAGGTTTATCAAATCGAGTGCTGCTTCGCTACGGTATACGTGCTTCGCACACCGTTCTACGAACGGTCTTCACAACTTCGTTGCTCCGCTGTCCGTTTGATTGCCTTTTGAACTTGCCTCTATTCTTGTCACTTTAGTGACTTAGAGATAGAGGACAAATGTTTTACGAAATTTACACTGAATAAGTCTTGACTTCATTTTACCAAAATTTCATATTTTTTATAAACTACAAGTTAATTAAGGATTTTTCCTTTTGTTTTGGCCATTTTTCCACGCCATTTATTTATTGTTTCTGGATTTTGCCGTTTCCAATCATGAATTTCATCAATAATCTTTAAAGGTTGGTCACTCCGATAAGAGCGGGTTGGATTTCCTGGAAATTTTTTATCTGTCACATTTGGATCATTTTCAAAATCACCCGTTGGCTCAACTTGATAAACTCTAGGCTTTCCTTGTCCTCGTGCTAACTCTGCTGCAAATCCTGCGCCATCTACCAGCGCTGTAAAATAAATATGATTCATGATGACTTCCGACTGATAATTTGATTGAAACCCTGCTGTCAGCAAATCCCCAATCTGTAAGTCAGCTTTTGTCCCATGATAAAAAGGACCAGCATCCAATATTTCTGTCATTTTATCCCCAAATTTCCTGTCAGTAATCTCTCACTGATACTGTAATATCAAAAACAATCCTATATCATTTAAAAAGCTGTCAGCGTACTGACAGACTTTTATATACAAAGTTTTAAGCATCAATTGTTGAATATTGCGCATTTTCTTCTATAAATTCTCTGCGTGGCTCTACTCTATCCCCCATCAACATATCGAAAATTTTATCTGCTTCTGCTGCATCTTCAACGGATACACGTGCCATTAAGCGACGTTCTGGATCCATTGTCGTTTCCCAAAGTTGATGATCATCCATTTCACCAAGCCCTTTATAACGTTGAACAGTCGGTTTTGTACGACCTTGCGCCCAACGTGCAAGTGCTTCTTGCAATTCTTTTTCTTGGTTTTCTCCGGGTTGGATATACTCTTTAGTTTCTGAGCCGACCTTAATTCCATAAATCGGTGGTTGAGCAATATAAACATAGCCTGCTTCAACAACTGGACGCATATAACGATAGAACAAAGTCAGTAAAAGAGTACGAATATGAGCACCATCCACGTCCGCATCAGTCATAATCACAAGCTTATGATAACGCGCTTTCGACAAGTCATAATCTGCACCAAAACCTGTTCCCATCGCTGTAAACAATGAACGAATCTCTTCGTTCGCCAGAATTTTGTCCATCGTTGCTTTTTCGACGTTCAAAATCTTCCCGCGAATCGGCAAAATAGCTTGAAACTCACGGTTACGTCCTGATTTTGCAGAACCTCCCGCTGAATCTCCTTCAACGATGAAAAGCTCTGTTTGCTCAGGATTATTTGATGAGCAATCTGCCAATTTACCTGGTAAGTTTGAAATTTCCAATCCTGATTTTTTACGTGTTACTTCACGTGCACGTTTCGCAGCAATACGGGCTTTACTTGCCAAAATTCCTTTTTCCACAATTTTCCGTGCAACTTGAGGATTTTCCAACATAAAAGTCGTTAGCGCTTCGGCGAATAGTTTGTTTACAATCCCCGTAACTTCAGAGTTACCAAGTTTTGTTTTGGTTTGTCCTTCAAATTGAGGATTGGGATGTTTAACAGAAATTACAGCCGTTAATCCTTCACGCACGTCATCTCCTGTGAGATTATCTTCGTTGTCTTTGAGGATTTTGTTTTGTTTGGCATAGTTATTAATCACCCGTGTCAATGCCGTCCTAAATCCCTGTTCGTGTGTTCCACCTTCATGGGTATTGATATTATTGGCAAATGACATCACCACTGAATGGTAGGTATCTGTATACTGCATTGCAACTTCAACTGAAATACCGTCCATTTCCCCCTCAGTGAAAATTGCAGGTTCAAAAATCACTGTTTTATTTTCGTTAAGATATTCAACGTAAGACTGAATCCCGCCTTCATAGTGAAAAGTTGCTTTATTTTTTTCATTGCCTTCACGTTTATCAGTGATAGAGATACGCAGACCACGGTTCAAAAATGCTAATTCCCGTACACGAGTCAACAATTTTTCATAATCAAATTCTGTTGTTTCAGTAAAAATTTCTGGGTCTGGTACAAAATGGACAGTCGTTCCACGATGATCCGTTTCACCAATAATTTTTAAATCATCGGCAACAAGACCACGGCGATATTCTTGATAATATTTTTGTCCATCTTTGTGAACAGTCACATCAAGTGTGGTAGATAATGCATTAACAACACTGGAGCCGACACCATGCAGCCCTCCTGATACTTTATATCCGCCACCGCCAAATTTACCACCAGCGTGCAAGACTGTGAAAACTGTTTCAACAGCTGGACGTCCTGTTTTTTCCTGAATATCGACAGGGATACCACGCCCGTCATCTACAACAGTCACTGAATTATCTGGTTCAATGAAAACCTCAATATGACTAGCAAAACCAGCAAGAGCCTCATCTATGGAATTATCCACAATTTCCCAAACCAAATGATGCAATCCTTCTTTCGAGGTAGAACCGATATACATCCCAGGACGCATCCTGACTGCTTCAAGTCCTTCTAATACTTGAATTTGGCTGGCATCGTAGGCATCAGCAAGCATTTCTAAATCTTTATTTTCTTCGTTCAAAGTTAACTCTCATTTCTATGAAAACTTGTTTCTATTATACCATAAAATGACATTTTTTGCGAGGTTCTGAGTAGCTCCAAATCGCTGTATCATGCTTTTTTCGCCTTGTATAAAAAAGCAAACTTTGATTGAAGTTTGCTTTTTAAATATTTATCAAAACAAGTGCGTGCTATCTCCGCCTTACGGCTACGCTGTCGATACACCACGGGTATCCATTCGCTCTAAACTGCTAAAGCAGCAAGGCGAAATGGTTCGCTACGGTGCTACGTGCTTCGCACGCCGTTCTGCGAACGGTCTACGCAACTCTCACTGAATGAGTCTTGACTTCATTTATTAATTTTTTTTCGTCCATGAATAATCCATGGAAGGTACATTAGCAACCAAATCATAGCAACTAAAAGCACCATTCCCCAAATATAAAAAGATCCAAAGATGAGAGCAATTGGTTCTAATGGACTTCCTGCTACTGGCGTTTCAATGTAGAAAAAATTTTGATGCCATTGTTGATTAAGTATGGCCACAAGTGGAGTCATAATGAGTAGAAATACGATGACACGCCAAAGTTGACCCCATTGAGGTTGAAACTCTTTGGCAATCATCCGCATCAATACATAGCTAACGAGTAACGTATGTATGATGAAACTCTGCCAAACAAAAATATTTATGAAATGATTTGTTACCCAATCTGGTGTAAGTAATGCTGCAATCGCGCCAGGTAAAGTCAGACTATACATTAATTCACGACTTATTTTACTGCTACGAAATGCATCATAAGCGACAATAAAGATACCAATGCCACATAATTGAAACGGTAAATCTCCAAAAGTAAACTGTCCTGTGAGTAAGAGGGCAATATCTTTAGAAACTTCTAGCAGTAAAATACTACTTGCCAAGATAATCCGCAATTTATTGCGATTTATCAAACTAGCTCTAAAATAATAATGGCAAATAAAAAAACTTATCACTCCTAGAACACAAAGTGTGATTAGATGAGTAAGACTAAACAGACCAAATCCTGGGCCTTTTGCATTTGCATTTGAGACAAAAAATGAATTCATAACACTTTCTATACTAATCCTATTCAATCGCTCATCTTTCGATTAATAATCATATTTATAAGTTGATATTGACGAAAGACGCAATTAGTGATATTAGTCCTGAATAATCTCGCGCAGAGATTGAATATGATGTGTCGCTTTATCTGAGGTTAACTTGGCATCAAAAAAAATAGTAGCAATTCCTGCAGCACACCCAGCCTCAATATCAAGCGCTCTGTCACCAATCATTACTGTTTCTAAAGGGTTGAGTTGATATTTTTTAATCAGATAATTAATGGAGTCTGGTGCTGGTTTTCTCTTGAAGCCGTTATCAGAGGTCACAACTTCTGTAAAATACTGTTCAATTTTTGCCGCTTTCAAGATGGACAGAACTTGATTATTACGATGTGAAATCATAAAATTTTGCTGACCAGATGCTGCAAGTAGCGACAGAACATCTACAGCACCGTCAAAAAGAATTGGTTTTTCTAAAACCTCTGCTTCTAACTTTTTATAAGCTGCTAAAAAGCCTGGAACATCATTTGCAAATTTTTCAACGGCAAACGCAGTTGAAATTTTCAAAGCGTCGTAAGCTTCTGTGTGCAAAATGACACGTTCGGCAAGTTGCCAAAGTGTTGCTGCAAATGCATGACTGGAGCTTTCATAATTATCTAGCAAAGTTCCGCCTAAATCCCAGATATAATTTTTATAGTCCATGTTAGTATTATAACAAGATGTGTGCACGATTTGCAAGAAATGATAAAAACAAGAAAAGAGAAGAATTTTTCTTTTCATGCTTAACTATAAATCAAAAAAGAACCTGTCAGTATACTGACAGAATATTTCTTATGTTTGTTCTGATTTTGACAATAAAATAACCGAAATGATGACAATAATAATCGCTACAATTGACAAGGGTGTCAACTTTAAACCAAATAGCGGAATGCTGACAAAAACTGAGGTTAAGGGTTCTGTTGCCGTTGCAACCGAAACAACTAATGGTGAAATCAACTGATAAGCTCGTAAGAGCAAAAGAAAAGCCACTGCTGTCCCCACTATAGAAATCGTCAAAATATAGAAAATAGCAAGTGCATCAACGTGAAAATCAATACGCCAAACAGGATAAAAAATATTACTTCCAACACCTGCCAAAAACATTCCCCAGCCCGTCATATTTAATGCCCCATATTTGTCCAGTAATGGTCTGGGTACGATTGAATAAATCACAACTGCAACGGCTGCCAACAAACCCGCTAAAAGTGCCATTGGACTGATAGATAAACGCCCAACATTCCCATTTGTAATCAACAAAAAAACACCTAACATTGCTAAGATGACAAAGATAACTGATTTAAACTTTGGAATTTGACGACGAAAGATAAGTAAATAGAGCATAATAAAAACAGGTGCTACATATTGTAAAATCGTTGCCGTTGCACTATTAGAAAGTTGTATCGCTACATAATAAAAATATTGTACCGAAAAAACACCACCAAAAACATATAAAAATAAAATTGGCATATTTTTCTTTGATTTCCAGACATCAAAAATCCGTTTACGACTCCTCAGCATTGACATCCCAAGCAAAATAATACCCGCCACTGTCAAACGAGTCGATGTAATCCAAAGCGGATTTCCATGATAATCTCGGAAAAATAATTGACCAAAAATTCCTGATATTCCCCACATACAGCCCGCAATCACTGCAAATAGAGTTCCTTTAAAAATACGTTTTTGAACATTCATTTTCTCATTATATCACAAGACATAAGCGACATCATGAACGAAAAATGTAAATAAAACAAATAATATTCAGCTTGAATATTAATGCTGTTTAACTTCTAAAACTACCGCTTAGAAGTTAAAGTTTACGTTTCACGCAAACCGCTTCTTACACATAAAACATTTGTCCGTTTGATTGCTATTTGTCATTGCCTCTATTCTTATCACTTTAGTGACCCAGAGATAGAGGACAAATGTTCATCGGTGCTTCAGCGCCTTACTGCCAATGGACAGCGTAGCCATCTACTAAATTTGCTGACAAATTTAGTAGATGATCTGGTATAAAATAAAAAAGCTGGTAAATATCCAGCTTTTAGACACAAAATTTATGATTTACCTATAGATTTTAGCTGCTCTAAAACTCCTCTTGTAGTTTTAGGCTGGAGCAGCTCTCTAGGATGAAGCTCATTGCTTTTGTAACACTATCTCTTTATCAGCGACATGATTGATAAATGCTCGATCATGCTCAACAACAAGTAACGTTGGTTGAACATTTTTCAGCAAACTTTCAATTTGCTCATGGTTAAACACGTCGAGGTAGTTTAACGGCTCATCCCAAATATAAAGTTGCGCAGTTTGTGACAAAGCTCTTGCTAACTCGACTTTCTTTTGCTGCCCTTGACTCATTGTTTCGATTTTTTGAGAAAAAACATGTCGCTCCATCCCAAGCTTTTTGAGATTTGACAGAAAAAGTTCAATATCCAATTGATTTTGAACAGCAAATTCTCTCAAAAACCCTTCGTTTTGATAGTTCTGTCTGACATATGCCACTGAAATATTATGAGCCACAGTCAATAGACCTTGTGTTTCTCCTTCAAATGTACCATTCAAATATTTGATTAAACTTGATTTACCAGCACCATTTTTGCCTGTAATCGCAATAATTTCTCCCTGATTTAACTCAAAATTTAATGGCTGAAACAGTTTTTTACCATCAAAACCCAGAGAAAAATTCTCCAACCTCAGAAGCACTTTATGATGCGACGGGACAAAATTCATAGAAAGTGGCTCAATATGTTCAATATTTTTTAGCAACTTCTCCTTATCTGTTATTTCATCGTTCATCCGTTTTTCGAGATTTTTCGATTTTTGCATCATATTTGCTGCTTTTCGACCGATAAATCCTTTATCTACCCGTTTTGTCTCACTATCAAATCCTCTATTTTTCCGAGATTTTGTTGCTTCAAGATTTCTTGACCAGCTCTCCTTCTCACGTGCTGTTTGCTTTAAACGCGAAATATCTTTACGTAATTTGGCATCTTCTGCCAGCTCAAACTCATCGCGAAGTTTTTTCTCAGACTCATAGGTTGAAAATGTGCCTTGGTAAAGGCTGATTTGTTGCCGCTCAATCGCTAAAATATGGTCACAAACTTGATTCAAAAAGTCACGGTCGTGCGAAACAACAATGAACCCTGACTTCTTCTTCAGATAGTTTGCAACTGTTTCTCGACTTTTTATATCCAGATGATTCGTCGGCTCATCAATCAAAGCAAAATTTTGCTGTTCCAAAAAGAGCAATGCTAACAAACACTTTGTCTGCTCCCCACCAGATAGAGAATTAAATGGTCGCCATAAGACCTCCAAATCTACTTTCAAAAGCGTCAATTCGCGCTCCAATTCCCATTGTTCAAACTCTGTCAGTGCTGACAGAGCATAAAATGTGAGTTCATCCCTATCTGTCAGTTCCTGCGGAAAATAAACAAATGTTTTGTCAGTACTGACAGAGCTATCAGATTTGATTTCGCCTTGTAAAAGTTTCAAAAGTGTTGATTTTCCTCGTCCATTTCTTCCGACCAATCCCAATCGCCACTTATCATCTATATTAATTTGTGCATGATCAAAGATTAACTCTGCACCATAACCGAATGTTAAATTTCTTAATTCAATATTTGACATAAGACCTCCTATATTAAAAACTACTACTGCTTCATTTCTAACCCTCTTTTAGAAAGAGCTACGCAGTCAATGCTCAATACACTACTAAAATCATTCCGAGATTAGTCAGTATCAAGAGAGGAGACTCTCATTGTAAAAACAAAAAGAGCTTTTTCCTCATCGTGCAAATGCATCCACGACAGAAAAAAGCTCAAAAATTGCGCTACAGCGCCTTTGATTGAACAGTCTTTTCCAAATCATGAATGCAAAAAATCGCTGACAGATTTCTGTCAGTACCCATTTTCTACTTTTCATGACTTAGATTTTCAATAGACCGTCCTCCGATATTTTTATAAAGCTAGTATATCATAAACAAAACAAAGCTGTCAAGATAAAAACTTGACAGCCCTATTACTTATTATAGTCCTTTACCTGTTGGCGAAACAAGAATTTTTACCGCAGTTTCATTGTGATGAATCAAAGTATCAAACCCTTTATCAATCAAATCATCAAGACCAATCTTCCCTGTGATGAATTGTTCAAGTTTAATTTTTCCTGTTGCTACAAGGTCAATTGTCTTAGGGTGAGTATTGTTATAAGCAATCGTTCCCAGCAAATTTGCTTCTTTGATGACCAACTGAGCCATATCAACACTCGCAGGTTTGCCCCAAATTGCAACAACTACGATTGTCCCGCCCATACGGATTGCATCAAGACAGGCATTAAATCCAAGTTGCACAGAGGTACATTCAAATGCAGCGTCAACACCAGCTGGATTGATTTCTCTAACTTTGGCAACAACATCATCTTCAATTGGATTGAAGAAATAATGAGCCACATCAGCTTCTTGGGCTTTTTGACGACGAAGTGAGCTAGGTTCGCTGATAATAACGGTATGACCTTGTGCCTTTGCCACTGCAGCAGTCAAGAGTCCAATCGGTCCAGCACCTACGACAAGAACCGTACTTCCTGTTTTAAGAGCGGCACGTTCAACGGCATGATAACCTACAGAAAGGGGTTCAATCAGAGCAGCTTGGTCAAGAGGAAGTTCTTCTGGAATTTTATGAACCCAGCGTTCATCAACAGCAATCTTTTCAGCAAGACCACCACCATTACCGCCCAGTCCAATAAAGTTTGAACCTTCAGATAGGTTATAGTGACCTTCATCACTTGTATCCGTACCTTCTGGTACAATATAAGGTTCTACAACAATATGATCACCAACTTTAACACTTGTAACACCTTCACCGACACTCGTTACCACACCAGACATCTCATGTCCAAGCGTCACGGGCGGAACTTCACCTGTCACAGGATTTGGATGTTCAGCTGAAGGGCAAAAGATTGGTCCATCCAAGAATTCATGAAGGTCTGTCCCACAAATTCCACACCAAGCTACATCTATACCAACTTGTCCAGCTTTTACTACTGGTTCTTCAATTTCTTCTACGCGGATATCTCCACGGTCATAGAAACGTGCTGCACGCATATTAGCGCCTCCTTTTTTTATAAAAGGTTGCTTGTCGCAATAGGCAATCAATCTTTAGTTCACGCCTATAATTTTACAATATATTAATGTTTTTTACAACCAAAGATATATAATAAGCAATTTTGTAATAAAAAAACGCCAACATCGGCGTTTTCCTTTCAAAATTATTCTCCAACAACTTTGTCAACAAAACTTTTCACTTCATTGACTTGATTTTCTTTCAAGTCACCTCCAGCAGGAGCAAAAAGTGAGAAACCTTGATAGGCTAGCTTCAAAAGTAGAGATTCGCTGTTAACCTTAATCCCCTTTTCCTTTGCAGCTGCCTCTATTTTTTTTATCGTAGCCCCTGAGAACTCTGCAGTACTGAAAGCAACAATCTCTTTTACTTTCGTTCCATCTAAACTCGCCAAAAATTCTTTTAATTCTTTTGTAGGTGAATTAAACAACACACCACCACCCACAAAGAGGACATCCACTTCCTCAGTAATAGGTTCATACGCATGAAGCGCTTTTACTCCAACTTTATCAGCGATAACCTCTGCTACAGCTTTTGTATTCCCACCACGTGATGCATATCTTACTGCATATTTCATAAAATTAAACCACTCCATTCCTGATATTTTACAGCTTAATTTTAGCATAATATTGCAAAATTGTGCAATATTTCAGCCTCACTTTTGGCGCCGTTGTTTTCTACTTTGCAAACTTTCACGACCTTGCTTTCTAATATCTGCAAAATCAGGAAGTTGATTATACTTCATCGACAACACAAGACCTAGGCCAATGATATTAGACATCAAAGCTGAACCCCCTTGAGAAATAAATGGCAAAGGAATCCCTGTCAACGGAACTACACCAATGGCCGCACCAATATTTTCAAAAACATGGAACAAAATCATCATGATAATCCCTGTTGAAATATAGGTATAAAACTGATTATTTGACTTAAATGTAACTTGAATCATACGATAAATCAAAATGAAATAGAGTAAAATAACAAAAGTCGCACCAATAAATCCAAAATCTTCAGCAATAACAGTGAAAATCATATCTGATTCACGAACAGGAACATTGACATTTGCCACACCAATCCCTTTTCCCCAAAGACCACCACTACCTACAGAAATTAGCGAGCGTGCTTGCTGTAAGCTAAAAGTTTGAGCATATTCGAAGGGATGAAGCCACGCAATGAAACGATTGACCTGATACTCAGCAAAGCTTGTTTTCTCCAAGAATTTTTGCCCTTCTGGCAATGCAACAAGTGCTACTATACCACCCGCTACCGCTGCCACAAATAGAAAAGCTGGAACGATAATTTTCCATGATACACCTGCTACTAAAACGACACCAGCAAAAATCATGACAAATACAAGGAAAGTCCCAAAGTCATGTTGAAAAACAGATAAAACCGCGACTGGAAGTGTAGCAAGAAGTAATCGGCCAATCAACCGAAAATCATCTTTTAAAACTCTCACCTTTAGTTTGTTCTGAAAATTTACCACAATGCGTGCCAAAAACAAGATATACGAGAGCTTCATAAATTCTGATGGCTGAAAGAGATTCCTTCCCCCAATCGCCAGCCAGTTTTTAGCACCCGTATTGATAAAGGTCGCCTCATTGTAAAGAAAAATTGGTAAAACCATAAGCACAAGACCCAAAATATAAAAAAACGGAGTCAAATTCCAAAGAAATCGAGAATCCATATGCATTACAATTACTGCAACAAATATCCCGACAACAATCCATGTTCCTTGTTGAACAACCATTTGAGTCGCAGTGCCCGGATGATCATGAGTCACTGCAACATATAATGCATAGAGCCCAATCAATATCAGCATAAAAGCAGGTAGGATCAATCCATAATCAATCCTTGAATCAAATGAAAATTTATTTGTTTTCTTTTTTTTCAAATCTAGCTCCAGTCAGTTTTATAATATTGTTATCTTTATGATGAATTATCTATCATGAGAGGTTGAGTAAAGTTCTAATACTGTTTAACTTTTAAACCTACGGTTTATTTGCGCATAAAACATTTGTCCGTTTATTGCTATTTGGCGTTGCCTCTATTCTTGTCACTTTAGAGAGATAGAGGACAAATGTTCATCAGTGCTTTAGCAGCTTACAGCCAATGGACAGCGTAGCCATCTAATAATTTTATCAAAACAAGTGCGTGCTAATACTCCGACCTCTTAGGTCGGAGTATTAGCAGCACTAAGCTTTGAATTTCGTCCGACTAAATTCAGTGCTGAGTTGCCCTTTTATCAGTCGCTTCAGCGACTAGAGAAAATGGACAAATGTTTTACGAAACTCCCACTGAATAAGTCTTGACTTCATTGTGTAAAATTAAAGGTGAACTAGTATAATCTCTCACAATATGTATCGTCATTTTATTTTTAGCATATAATTTGGTAGGTTATACAAATCCACTCTATTATACAATTTTTTTGAATAAATTTGGGTTTCTTTGAAAATTTTTCATAAAAAAATACTGAAAGTGGTTTCAGCATTTTATAAGAAGTGCTCTAAGAATCCACCACCAAAGATGAGAAGATATGAATAGAGTAAGATTGGAAGAGGTTTACAGAGAATCATCGTCCAAATCAAAAATCTCCAAGACATTTTTGTTTGACTTGCAATCAAAACGAGTGCGTCGTCTGGAGCAATTGGTGATAAAATCAGCAATGCAAAAATGATATTAAACTGTTTTTGACCTTTATTGAGCCAAGCCATATACTTGTCATAAGTCTTCTCTTTGACAAAAGTTTTTACGAGGGAAGCTCCATATTTTCGTCCAAAATAGAATAAAAGAAAGGAACCCGCCACAATACCTACATAGTTATAAACAAAACCCCATACTGGCCCAAATATCATCACTCCAGCGGCCATTGTAATTCCTCCAGGAATGATAGGAACAATCACTTGGATAACTTGCATACATAGGAAAATGATAGGTCCTAAATAGCGATGTGCAATGATAAGTTGTTGTAAAATTGCCTGATTTTGAAAAGCACCCAATCGCCAGAGATAGATCCCCCCAACTATGGTTGCAACAAAGCCGAGTATGGTAATTGCATTAAAAACTCGTTTAGTATATTTTAATACATTATCATTCAAAGAAAATCCTCACTTTTGGCTAATTTTTATGTTCTTTTAGATAGGCCTCGTTTTCTTCAACCCACTTGGGAAGTTCTTTTTCTAGTGATTTGAAGCCGATTTTATCTCTCGGGTCAGTGAAATGTTTTTTTCTATAGAAGTGATGAATCTGTGGACTCTTTTCTAGACTGCGAATTGACAGGCTAATTTTTCCATTAAATTCATCAATATCTATAATTTGTGCTTTTAACTTTTGACCAATCTTAACAATGTCATGAATTGTCTTAACATAGCCTGATTGAATTTCGGAGATATGAATCAGCCCTTTTTGCTCTATTTTCTCACTGACAGAAGTGCTAGAATCACTGTCAGCACTGACAGAATTTCTGTCAGTAAAAAATTTTACAAAAGCACCATAATCTTGCATGCCTACTACTTCGACTTCAACAATATCTCCTATTTTAGGATGTGTAACTGTCATATTATTGCTCAATAATCTCGATTGTTTCGATAACAACATCATCTACTGGTTTATCTTGAGCACCTGTAGGAACTGCTGAAATCGCATCTAACACTTCAAAGCTTTCTTCTGTTGAAAGTTGCCCAAAGACAGTGTGACGTCCGTCAAGATGTGGCGTTCCTCCTTTGGTATAAAGCTCCGCAACTTCTTCTGGCCAACCTCCTTCAACCAGCGCTTCCTTTGGATAAGGCAAGTTTTTATTTTGTACGATGAAAAATTGACTACCATTCGTATTGGGACCTGCATTTGCCATTGACAAAGCACCACGTACATTGAAGGCGTCCATTGAGAATTCATCTTCAAACTTATCTCCGTAAATAGAGCTCCCACCCATTCCTGTTCCAGTTGGGTCGCCCCCTTGAATCATAAAATCTTTGATAATACGATGGAAAATAACACCGTCATAATAGCCTTGCTTGCTTAATTCAACGAAGTTTTTTACTGTCTTTGGTGCCAATTCGTCAAATAATTTCACAGTCATTTTCCCGTGATTCGTCTTGATAATTGCAGTTGTTCCTGTGTAATTTTCGAGTTCAAGTTGTGGATATGCCATTTTATTTTTACCTTTTATTTCTATATATTTTATCAAAGCAAATCATCAATTCTTACATTTTTGTAAGCTGTCAATGTGCTGACAGAATAATTAGTAAGACTAATTATTCCTTCATTTGCCGCTTCAATGCTCACGTTAATCGCACTGAACTGACAGAAATTTCATTCGTTTCAGTCAAGTTTTGATGTCACTGACAAAAACATTAATCAATAATACTCAGTGTTTTCAGCGCCTTCAAAATTCCATCATTTTCGACAGAATCAGTAATAAAATCTGCTTTCTCAAGTATTTCTGGATGAGAAACTTTCATTGCTACTGACAGACCAGCAAAATCAAAAAGCTCACGATCATTGAGTTCATCGCCAAAATTCATCATGTTTTCTGGAGCAAGATTAAGTAATTCAAGAACTTTCTGACAGCCAATAGCTTTAGAACCTTCCATTGGTACAATGTCTGAACTATTTGGATGCCACCGCACCATACGAATTTTATCGGCAAGCGTTTCTGGTAAAATGAGTTGGTCATCATGATCAGAAATCGTCAACATCTGATAGATATCATTTGTTTTATAATAATTTGCGTTTTCTTCAAGATCCGCATAGACTGGCCCAATTGCATTTCTAGCAATATCGTCCCATTTTGAAACACGTAAGCTGTCGCTCGCAACAAATGAGTATTCACTCTTTTCAGCTCTAAGCCAAGAAATGATTTCTTCAACTAATGTTGTTGGAAACACATTTTTGTAAATTACTTCTTGTGTCTGAGCATTTTCAACATAAGCACCATTAATTGCGACATAAAAATCGGGTTGCAACGCACGTACCTCTGGCACTACCCCTAAAAGATTACGTCCTGTTGCAATTCCTGTCATGATACCTTTTGCTCGTAATTTTTCAAAAACTTCGTTAACTGACTCTGGCATGAAAGCTGAGTCTTTGACACGTAAAGTATCATCAATATCAAAGAAAATAATCTTAATTTCTTTAGCTTTTTTTAATAAATCTTCCATCAATTTTTCATTCTAATAATTATTTTGTTCTTCATAGATTATAGCACAAATTCAATCTTTTCTTGTGAATGACTAAACGTATGAAAAGCTCATTTTACTTTCAAACCAAATGATGCTGGATAGCATAAATCGTTGCCTGCGTTCTATCTGACACTTCTAACTTATTGAAAATATTAGAAACGTGTGTTTTCACTGTTTTCAAACTAATGAAAAGCTGATCAGCAATTTCTTGGTTGGACAGCCCTGTTGCAAGAACTTTTAACACCTCAAGTTCACGCTTTGACAACTCATCATAAAGTTCATGTTTACGATGTTTTTGTTGAGCAATTTTTTCTTTTACTGCATCAGAAAGTACATCTTCTCCCTTGGCAACTTTGCGAATACTTGATGCAATCTCGGCTGCCTGAGAAGTTTTTAAAATATATCCTTTGGCCCCTGCTGCAAGAGCTGGAAATACTTTTTCATCATCAATAAATGATGTCAAAATAAGAATTTTACGCTCCGGATTTCTTGCCAAAATCTTCTGCGTAGCGCCAATACCATCTAAACGATCCATGACCAAGTCCATCAAAATAACGTCTGGATTCAATGCTTCCGCCTTCAGAAAACCCGACTCTCCATCAGCTGCCTCTCCTACAACTTCAATGTCAGGTTGAATATTCATGAAGCTAGACAACCCAAGACGAACCATCTGGTGATCATCTACAATCAAAAGTTTAATTTTTTCCATAATTTTCCTTATAAAATGTGAGAACAACTCCCTGCAACATCTCTTCTTAATAAAAATTGAATACTTGTTTGTTTTTATCGGAGTAAGTGCGTGCTAAATCCAGTGGTGAGTTGCCCTTTTATCAGTCGCTTTGCCTTTTGCTCTTGCAGGCTTCGCCTGCTAAGCAAACGGACAGCGTAGCGCAGCGAAGATAGCGACTAGAGAAAATGGACAAATGTTTTATGAAACTCCCACTGAATAAGTCTTGACTTCATCTCATCTTATTTTATCATTATTTTATCAATTTTTGCATCTAGATTCACACTTACTCACTTTATCAAATCATTTTCCACAATACAAAACGTGATAGTAGTCGCTACGATTATAGATTTCTTGAGGTATTATAATAGTTCCACTTTATAATCCGGTAGGATTTTATCAAAGCAAGTGCGTGCCAATACTCCAACCTCTTAGGTCGGAGATAAAGCAGCACTAAGCTTTGAATTTCGTCCGACTAAATTCAGTGGCGAGTTGAAACTCCCACTGAATAAGTCTTGACTTCATACTACAGGTGTCCATTCGTTCTATCTCCGCTTTGCTCCGTTGTCGATTTTACAACGGACTAGCCATAGTTTTAGGTATTCTTACTTCTACCGTCGTTCCCGCATTTGGTGCCGAAATGACTTTGGCATCTCCACCGAGCAAAAGGGCTCTTTCTTTGATATTTGCTAAACCATAACTTGCTGTTTTATCGCTTCCAGTCGTGTCAAAACCAACGCCGTCATCGGAAATTTTTAAAATAATGTTTTCTTTATTCTCACGAAGGATGACCTCGATATTTTCAGCTTGTGAATGTCTGAGCGTATTCGATAAAATCTCCTGTGCCATTCGAAAAAGATTATCCTCAATATTTCTTGAAGCTTCAATTTCAGCCAGCTTCACATTGATATTTGCTGATATTTTCGCTTGTAATTCATCTGTCAGTGCTGACAGACCTTCTGATAGCAATTTTCCATCAAGTTCAACAGGACGGAGGTGTAAAAGAAGCGCCCGCATTTCATTTTGTGCAGAATGAAGCACTTTTAAGACCAGCTGAGTCTGTGTTTCAATTTGTTCTTTAGTCAAATTTTGTGTAGAACCTGCAACACTAGATAATATCATGGTCGCGGCAAAAAGTTCTTGACTCACGGAATCATGAAGCTCTCGAGAAATACGTTTGCGCTCTAGCTCTATGATTTCCGCTTTATCTGCCGATTTTTGCTTAGATAACTCTTGAAGTTCCATTGACATTTTGATGATTTTTTCATGAATAACTTGTAATTCAGGCGCTTCTGGTTGTTGATTTTGTTCTAGGCGTTTGATATCGTTTTGAAAATTTTGTTGTATTTTCACATTTTCAAGATAGTTAAACAGGGTAAAAATCAGTGCAAGTAAACCTGCAACTGATACAAAAATCCATAATCCATAAAGATTTCCGCTAAAGTCCCCCATCATTTCAGGCATTCCGCCAAGTGGGCTGCTACTGTTCATCAATGCAAAGAGAACCAAATACATGACGATGATGATACCAAAAACAGCTAGAAAGGTGGTGACAATTGATTTTTTCATCCTTGAATGACCTCAATATTTCCTGTTTCTACACGAATATTGATTTTAATTCGCTTTGTTACTTCTTCAATATTTTCACTAAAATAACGAACATTTCCTGCATTGATTTGAGAGGGTTCATCAAAAATTTTGACAACACCTGTATGAGTTGTCACATCAAGCATCACTGCAACATCTCTTGGTACAATTATTTTTGTATTTCCGGTTGTTTTTTTGATAGATAAGCTGTTACCACTTGGTTTAAAATTGATGTCATCTAAATCAATCAAATCATTTCCGTTTGCTCGGCCAACAAAATCTTGTCCTTCATTCTCAAATCCTGATTGAAAAAAAGGACCATCATTGCTTTGATGACTTTCTCTAGGATTGTTTTTCAAGAAAATAATGCACATGATTGATGGGAAAATAATGGCTAACCAAAACCAGCCTGCGGTAAAAAGTATCATCGCAGAAATTGCCCATAAGATAAGACTCAACTTTCTAAAAACACGCGCACGAGAACGACTTGCCAAAATCGTGAAAAGTATCGCACCTACAAGAACAACCCACATTCGTGGTGTTCGTGCCACATGGAAAAACAGTCCCATCAAAATCATTATTTCAATAATTATTACTGCTTTTATTTTTCTATTCATAGCTCTATTGTACCAAAAAAAGACTGAGTTTTTCTCAGTCTAAAGGCTTAAATTTCTTTTATATCTAATCTATTATAAAAAGACAACAGCCAGTTTAATCTCATTAATGTTTAAGATATCGTTTTGACAAAAAAATCAGAGAAACTCTTTAATGATTTTTCTCTGAATATCATTGTACTTTTTGAATCGATGATTGAATTGAAATTTTCTTGTTGTTTTCTTCGCCTCTTATCGAATACCCAAAGCAATACGTGCATAACGGCTCATTTTATCTACTGTCCAAGCCGGATACCAAACCAAATTGACTTTAATATCTGTGACCTCCTCAACATCTTTGAGGGCATCATGGATTTGTTCCGTTAGCAAATCTGCTAACGGACATCCCATTGTTGTCAAAGTCATCTTGATTTCGGTTGCTCCATTGTCCTCAAAGCTGATTTCATAGACCAAACCTAAGTTAATGATATCAATACCAAGTTCTGGGTCAATCACATTTTCAAGTGCAGCAAGGATCTTATCCTTGATTTCGTTCACTTGCTCTTCTGTATATTTATCTGCCATATTTTTTCTCCTACAAAATGTGAGGACAACTGCTTCTAAAAACATAAAGATTAAGCACCAAAGCGCCAGCTCCTTATAAACAAAGCAACCAAACCCCATTTCAAATTGTCAAATTCTTTTTACAAGCTTTATTTTAACAAAAATTAACAAAAAAAACTAGAAAATTTTATCAAAGCAAAGATAGAGCGAATGGATAACGAAGTGAAACGGAGGTGTGACCTCATATCTTTGATGTTAAGCAGACTGTTGTAGCTTTATTTGAGTACAGGTCGCTTAGTTGTTACACCTAGAGGTTGTGCCCTAAATTCAGTGATGAGTTGCCCTTTTATCAGTCGCTTCGCCTGCTAAGCAAACGGACAGCGTAGCGCAGCGAAGATAGCGACTAGAGAAAATACGAAACTCCCACTAAATGAGTCTTGACTTCATGATAAAAGTAAAAAATCTACTGACAGATTTCTGTCAGTAAATTTGATTAAGCAAATCGTGAAATCTTCTTAAAGAAACTAAGTGCACCTGTAAAGATAAAGATAATCACCCCAAAAAGCAAGACATAAGGAAGAATATTTCCACCTAGACCAATCGTTTCACGCAACATTCGTAATCCATAAGTCATTGGAAGCCATGGACTAATTACTTGGAAAATGTGTGGAGCCAACTGCAATGGATATGTTCCAGCACTCGTTGCCAACTGCAAGACAAGAAAGACAATCATGACAAACTCTCCAACCTTACCTAACCATGTCAAGAAGAAAGTATTAATTGCCATGAATGCAAAACTAATCAAAATCACTGACAGCAACATCCGTAAGTTATAGTTTGCTCGAAGTCCAAGTGCCACAACTGCACCATAAACGATAAGAGCTTGCAAGAGAGCAACTAAACCATTTGTTCCGATTTTGGCCCACATGAATTCACGACCAGATTTCCATTTTTCACCAGAGAAACTGTGACCGATAACAACGTTTGTTGCAAGCGCCCCTATGAAGAGGGCCACACAAATCATGTAAGGTGTCATTCCTTCGCCATTGACAGGAACATTATCATGGTCTGTATGCTTCGTCTTGAGTGGTGTTGCAATCTTGTCAGCATTCTTTTTATTACTATTTGTCACTGACAGCTTTTTATCAGCATCTGTCAGTGCTGACGAAAGTGTGCCTGCGCCATTATTTAGACTATCCAAACCTTTTGTCAGTGTTTGACTTCCGTCAGCAAGTTGACTTGAACCTGAAGCAATTTGTTTTGCTCCATCAGCAAGCTGACTTGAACCTGAGCTTAATGATTGGCTATTTCCTTGTAATTGCGTTAGTCCTGAAACCAACTGCAAGCTACCCGTTTGTAAGTCTTTTGACTTGTCAGCAAGTTGATGAGCACCATCATTCGCTTGATTGACACCCACTACAAATTGATTAAATCCTGAAGTAAGCTGTTGTCCTCCCGCGGTTATCTCAGTATTAAACCGTGCAGCTCCTGCTGCCAATTGATTTGCTCCCGGTAATATTTGACTACTCAAAGCAGTGTGAGCATTGTCTATTCCGGTTGATAACTGGTTAATGGTTTGAGACGCAGCTGGAAGGATTTGAGCAGCTCCATCTGCCAACATTTGAGTTTGAGTTTGTAAATTCTTCAATTGATTACCGACATCTGTCAAACTACCTGAAATTGACTGAGAATCAGCCTGTATTTCTGTTGAGTTGTCCGCAGAATTCTCTAATGCATCAAGCAAATCCGCCTGTTGTGCTGGTGTCAATTTTTTAAAAGTATCTGTTGCAGAAATTGCCGTGGTGGACGCCGTCACTTGGTCTTGAATTATTTTCGGCAAAACAGCCTGAACATTTTTTAAATCATTTTCCACTTGAGTCGTAACCGTTGAATCGGTACTCCCAGCTTGAATCTGTTGATTAAGAGCTGTCAAACCAGTTTCTAGCTTTGCAAAATTTGCCTTATCTTCATCAGACAAGCTTGTTGCTGCTGATAGTTTTGTCAGCCCATCAGCAAGTTGCTGACTAGCTAACTGCAGCTGACCAGCAGATTCTGAACTCTGTGAAATTTTTGTAATCCCAGCAGATAATTCTTTTGATTTATCCGCCAAAGTTTGAGTCCCTTCAGCCAACTGTTCAGCACCTGTAGACAATTGTTTCGTGCCATCAGCAAGTTTTTTGCTGCCTAGAGCTGCTTGTTTTACACCATCAACATACTTATCAACACCAACATTTAATGTATTTGCTCCATCAGTAAAAGTCAAGCTTGATGACGCCAAGGTATCCAGATTTTTTGAAATCTCCGATGAACCGCTCAAAGCTGTTTGACTACCATCAGCGAGTTTTTTAGCACCATCCGAAGCATCATGCATCCCTGGTTTCATCTCAGCAATTTTATCAAAAATAGCCTCAGTATAATCCTTGGTCACTTTTTCTGAAACTTTTGCTTTCAATTGTGTCACAGCACTTTCACTCATTTTGGAAGAAATATAGTTATGACCACGTGACGTTTGATAATCCAATTGTACTACTTTTGGATTTTCTGACATCAAACTGGCTGCATTCTCTGAGAAATTTTTAGGGAAAGTAATGACCATGTAGTAATCCCCTTTTTTAATTCCATTTTTAGCATCAGCTTTTGATACAAAATGATAATCCAAATCTTTTGATTTCTTCATTTCAGAAATCACCTTATCACCAAGTTCTAATTTTTTACCCTCTAATTCAGACGCCTTGTCCAAATTTACAACTGCTACTGGCAAATCTTTTAAATTCCCATATGGATCCCACATTGACCCTAAGAAAATATAATTATAAATTGCCGGAACTAGCGACAATGCAATAATAACGATAATAAAAAATTTGTGCTTAAAGATAGCTTGCCATTCTTTTTTTAACATTTCCCTTCCCCCATTATGGACACCTCGTCCAAAAATTGTTATAATATGTATTATAAACTTTTTCGAAAAATTGACAAATGTTGGGCTTCGGTTTTTAGACAGCTTGTACATATTTGTCCAAATAAAACACTTACATTTAGATTGAGAATTATCTTCTCTAATTTTCAATAAGCAAATGATTGTTAAGTATTGAAACGGAGGTTCCAAAATAATGGCCCATGACACTCGAAAAGACCGTACCAGAATCCAACTTCGCGATGCAATGATTCAACTCCTGCATGAAAAATCTTTTGACCAAATTTCAACAACAGAGCTTGTAAAAATCGCAAAAGTAAGTCGGAGTAGTTTCTACACGCACTATCAAGATAAATACGACATGATTGAAGCTTATCAACGCCGTCTTTTTGAAACCATCCAATATGTTTTTGAGAAAAATAATGGGAATCTACACGCGACAATGCTTGAAACCTTTGAGTTTTTACAGCGCAATCAAATCTACGCCGCACTTCTTTCTGAAAACGGAAGTAAAGAAATCCATCAATTTATGCTTCAGAAACTAAAAGATTTATTACAAAATTCAATTTTTCCTCAAGATTCTAAACGAAATAACTTAGGAAAGCTTGGTGAAATCTATGCGACAACTTATTATGCCAATGCTATTTTTGGAACGACACAGTCATGGATACGACGAAACCAGAAAGAAACACCCACTCAAATTGCTGATTTACTCCAAGAATTAATCAACTAAAAGTTAGGTCTCAAGTTCCATTTAAAATTACAGATAAACCGCTTCTTATAAGAAACTTAATTCACTCTCATTTTTAGACATAGTGTTCAAAAAAAACTATTCTCAATGGAATAGTTTTTTTATTTATATTCATTAATAAACGCCACTGTTTGAGCATAACAATTCTTGGCTTCCTTCATTTCATAATCAAATTGATATTCATGAGTAATTTTTTTCTTATCATTAATATAGAATAACCCTTGTACAGGGACTTTCAACTGTTTCAATTTCTTTTCTAAAGCAATCCCTTGATTTTGGAAAGAATATGCATTTCCATCTGTGATATATGTCGGAGGAAAATCTTTAGTCACATGACGAACCAGACTCGCTTCAAATAACTTAGGATTTTCTTTCCAGTCCTTTGTTCCAATTTCTGACCAAGCTACCGTATCAACAAAAAACTTCATAAATTTACTCGTTGACTGCTCTTGAGCTGTCTGTTGTAAATCCACAGGACCACAATAAGAAATCGCGCCCTTGATTTCTGCAGTATTTAATATTTGATCAATTCCAATACTTTTTGCATAGTTCCTATTCGTTTGAGTTGTAACATATTGTAGTGCAATTTGTGCTCCAGCACTATCTCCACCAAATAATATTTGAGATAAATCTAACATTTTGAACTTTTTTTCTTCTAATGTTTTGATTAGCTCTCCCATTTGTACCAATTGATTAGGGTATTGTGAGTCTGGCGCTGTTTCATAATTCATAGAAATAACTGCTATTTTTGTATCTAACACAATTTTTGTCGCAAACTCTTTTATCCCTTCTTTATCTCCAGCAACAAAACCTCCTCCATGTGCCCAAACTAATACAGGAACAGGTTGATGCGTGCCTTTAGGATAATAGATGTCAAACACATTATTTTTTAACTTTGATTGATAGGATTGGTCTGAAATAATCTCTACATTTTTTTTAGCTCTTTGATATCCTTTTTCATCTGTAATCAACACCTTAGAATCAAACGCTCTTTTAATCACAAGTGCTCCTGGTCTAGGAGAAACATGAAAAGCAATCAAAATCAATAGAAATAAGGCAATAATTCCTACTATAAGCCACAAAGTAATCTTTAAAATTCTTTTCTTCATATTCTTGAATTATAACAAAATTTTTTAAGATTTAGCGAATAAAAAGTTAACAACTTGAGTATTAAAATACAAAAGATTATAAGAAATATTCTCTTACTTTAAATTATCCCAATTCATTTCTAATCTTGAATCTTCTTGCGAAATAGTACTTACCAGTTGTATCTTTTGCATAAATTTGCAGATTTTGATTTTTGAATCCTAATTTTTTTAATCCAATAAGACACTCATCTTTCATCACAAAATATGTTGCATCTTCTTGTGGCATTAATAATATCGGTAACTTTGCACTCTCCTGCTCCAAATCTCTTGATGAAAAAGCCATCGTTTTCTTTGCACTTTTACGCAAAAGTCTTTTTTTACAAATTCCAATTTCATAAATTTTGATTGGAACAGCTCCCGTATTCACAACGTCAATGCACCACAAAGAGATATTATCACCAGAGAACACCTCATAAGACGTCCAATAATCAATCTCAAGTTTCTTTCGGTAATCTCTTCTTGCAAGATGAAGTGATACGATGACTACCGCTATCGTTCCAATTGCACTCAATGCTTCCCATATATTCCCTAGCTCAATAATCATGAACGCTCCATCTATTTATTACTGTTTTCTAATTATATTATTATAATTTTATCATAAGAGATAATTACTTTCAAAATCATATTCTATATTAGACATTATGAGATAATTTTTTTGTTATTTTATGTGCAATGTGATATACTTATGAATAGGAATTTCGTTGTAATCGTTATAGTCCCTTTCGTCAACATAAAGAGAAAGGAGAATGTATTATGACATTCATCAACAAAAACAAACTCTTCGAGTACACTGTAACTCTAGATACTTCACAAAATATCTTTAAAGCATATCTTGCTAGTGATTTAACTATTTATGGTGCTGGTGATACAATCGAAGAAGCTGTGCACAATTTAGAAGAAATAGTCTAAGGAGCAAAAGCAAATGGGCGAGTATCCCTCTCAGTAGAAAGCATCTACTTTTGATATATAAGTGGGTGCTTTTTGTTGTCTAAAGCTCTCCTTAAATGTATTTTAATTAAAACAATTTTTCAAATATCTGCTATAATACGACATATGAATAAAAGTAGAATCGAAGCTCTAACAGACGGTATTTTTGCTGTCGTAATGACATTGACTGTTCTTGAATTTAAAGTGCCAAAAGACGGAAACCTGTTTTCTCCTAGACTATTGCTAATGCTTCTTATCTATGTAACCACATTTGTTGCACTAGCATCAATCTGGAACTCTCACCACCATGTCATGACCTTCTTAAAAAATAATCGTGTTGATGAACTGTTATTATGGGTAAACCATTGGCTTTTACTGGTCATTTGCTTGTTTCCTTTTGCAACTGTTGTCCATGCTGAACATCCTCATTCGCTCATTGATAGTATTGCATACGTTACAATATATCTAATTATTTGGATAAGCTTAATTATTTTCAGCGAAATTATCTACAGACAATATAACAGGAGTGAGACCCTCCGACTGCGTAATCGTCAAAGAATCAAAATCTTCCTCGTATTTTTACTACCAGGAGCACTCATATCTCTTATCTGGTTGTATGCTTTACCTATCGTAACAATATTAATGGCTCTATCTTGGGGAAGGCATAGCGACTTTGAATAAAAAAGAACTTTCTGTCTCTTTTTTTATTATTTAAAATATCAAAAAAACCGCTCAATAGAGCGGTTATATTGTGTTTCTTAACGGCGACGTTCAGCGATACGCGCTTTTTTACCTTGCAATGCACGAAGGTCAGCCATGTTAGTTTTTATTAATTCAGTTATAAGAATTTCATGCTCAAACACTTATCATTACTAGCTTTTCTCTCATTTCTGATATTCAATAATATTTTTAAAATCTTCATGTTTGAATCAATACTCGCCCACTATTCGCCCACCAAATCTCTGAACTTTCTACTACTATGATGTATGGTTCTTGCTGAACTCAAACCAGCGATCGAACGGTTATGAACCATTAGCTCTAACCATTATTTTTCTATTGTATTCTCTTCATTATACTTTGTTGCAGACTGAAGCATTTGCAACATATCAGTTGGTGTTGTTGTATCCATTATTCGATATCGTGGGAGAGTTAAGAGTCCATCGCTTTTCTTTGCAGTTGCACTTATCGCCCCGTTACGTCCAGGATCGAGAAAACCAAATTGATAGCCCAACTTCTCTGCCAACATGAGCGTATTTTGATTATAGCCCCCTGCTGGATAACAAATCATGTTCGTGTTTTGATTTAAGTTTTTATCTAAATCAGCTTTAGATTGTATAAGTTCCATCTGCTGCGCTTCACTGTTCTGTTGCCCTAAATCAAAATGGTCAACCGTATGACTTCCAAAATCTACTAAACCACTTGTTTTCATTTCTTTAATCTGATTCCAAGTGAGTATCCCTCCCTGTTCATGATTAACAAATCCTGTAATAATGAAACTTGTAGCATGAATTTGATATTTTTTTAGTAAAGGAAATATTTTTGTATACATGGTGATTGACCCATCATCAAATGTTAACCAAACTAATTTGTTGCTTGGCTTTTCTTTTATTGTCAGTATACGCTGTGCTTGTAAGGCACTGGCTGTTATATATCCTTGTTCCTTTAGTGTTTTTAACTCTTTTTCAAAAGTAGCAATATCGATATTATTAGAGTCTTGTGGAAGTTCTTCTGGTTTTGAAGTAACATAGTGAAACATAAGGATAGGTAACTGATTTTCACTTTTAGAAATCAACCACTTCTTTGCTTGTTTAGATTGGTTTGTAGCCTTTGAAGTTGTTTGGCTCGTAGGCAAAACTTTGTTATTATTTGAAGCGTTTTTTGACTTTTTTCCGAATATATTAGCCATAACAATGATAATGGCAATGACAATGACCAATATAAGTAATGGCAACAATATAATCTGCCAATAATTCCGTTTTTTTCGACGTTCTATCCTTTTTTTCATACGTTCAGTCCTCCCTAAATGCTATTATAACAAATACAAATTGAATACCAAATTCTATTTGATATTTTAACAGATAGGATTTAATTCGTAAAATAAAACTAAGTTAACAACCATAACGATTAAAGTTTTTTAACAATCTACAATCTATAATATAGTAATGTGGAAAAGAAAAAGCCAGCATTTGCTGACTTCTAAGGTTAAAGACTTCATTATTATAACATAGTTATATTTTATTAATTCTTTTTTAGTTTTTTCCTTTTATTTTCAAGAATGATAAGAAATACAATATAGAATAGCCAAGGAATAAAAGGAACATAGCTTCCTGTTGGCATAATCTTAAATAAAAGTATGGTTATACCAAGCAACACGATTGCAACCCCAACAGCAGTTAAATATAATTTTTTCATAATGTTCCTCCTAAGCTTTTAATACTCTTTTATCAATATGAACTTTTGTAGTAGTGGTAATATTTCCATAACTTCTTTTGGACGTTGAAGATTTTACAGGAGTTACAGATGAAGCTTTACCATCCCACTTCGTAGCACTTAAAATCATACCATTTCCTACAGATATATGCACTTTAGAATACTTTTTAGCAGCACTCAAAATAAAATTCACATTTTGATGTGTCCCTAAATTCAAACCAAATCCAAAAGCTGTAACATACGGACCAATGCCTGGAATAAAACCAGAAGCAAACCAACCAACAAGGCTAGAATAAGAACTATTTGCCATTTTAGCTGCGTATGCTTTGGCAGCAGAACTGGTCATATACAAATCAAGCTGATTATATTTCGCTGTTCTTCCTCCACCAGAAATTGTAACATCTGACACTACTACAGCTTTCGTCGGGTAAGTAGAGCTAGCATAAGCTTTTTTTGTATTAGTATTCAAAAAAATTAATATTGAAAACATTGCAATCAGTAATAGAAGCATTTTACTTAATTTTTTCATAAAATCATCCGTTTTCTAGATAAGACACACTTATCATTATAATAAAATAACCACGCTTCGATTATAATATTTTCAGAAAATTTTATCAACTAAAAATATCTTTTATGTTTCTATTTTTTACGTTTTTTTCTAAAAGATTTTATTTTCGTATCTAAACCCTGAATATCGAACAATAAAAACACCCACCAGTGATGGATAACTGGTGAGTGCAAGGAGTCTCTTAGTATGAAGAAATTCTAAGAGCAAACCTATTGTAGTTACCCAATCTTAAAATTGACTAAAAGGCTCATAGCGTATAATATAAACCACAACAACTACTATTTTACAATCATAACATTACAAGGTGCTTTTTCAACAACATACGAAGTCGTTGAGCCTATCAACGTGCGTGTAACAAAATTTTTACTATTAGAACCGATTACAATTAAATCAATCTCATTATCTTTTGCAAAGCGCACAATTTCCTTTTTAGGATTTCCTATAGATGCAACACTCTCAAAAGAGATATCTTTCCTTATACCACTCGTTACATCTTCCATAAGCGATTTTGATTCAGCCTCGATTTCTCCTAAGCTCATTGTCAATGCTATTGACGTTCCTCTCAGTCTTGTTTCGTCCGCAACATAAAGGATAAACAATTTCGCATTATTTCTCTTTGAAATTGAAACTGCTTCAAAAAGTGCATTTAATGCTTGGGTTGATTCGTCAATAGCAACAAGGATTCTTTTATAAATATCTTTCATTCATAGGCACCTCCTACAATCATTTTACTGTGTTGATTAAAGGGAATCAATGAAAACGATTTACTTGATTTTTATTGCTAATTGATTATTTATCCTAATTTAAAAAGTCGACAAACACCGACTTACTCTGATTTAAGACACCCTCATTATAACATACAAGCTAATTCATCAACAGGAGGACAACTTGCCATAACTTTCGACCTCTACCGAATATCAAACGTATCCATTTAAATGCCATTTCACACCTCCATTTAAATTTATTCTGTTTTCATAAAATAATTTGAATCATCTAAGTAAATTAGACCTCTTAATTATACCGCTCTCTCTAAAACCTTGTCAAACGATTCTACTCGCAAAAAAACCGCTCAATAAGAGCGGTCTGAGAAAATGTCGAGAGTTGATGGGATTCCCATACTCCATATGCTAAGTATAACACATAAAAAAGAGCCGCTCAAGCAGAGCGACCCAAACCCTAGAAAGTGGGACCAACCAACTCTCTATAGTCAAGTATAGCAACATTGATTTTTAATTGCAAGTTTGAAAAAATGGAAAACCGCTCAATAGAGCGGTTATATTGTGTTTCTTAACGGCGACGTTCAGCGATACGCGCTTTTTTACCTTGCAATGCACGAAGGTAGTAAAGTTTCGCACGACGTACTTTACCATGACGAATGACTTCGATTTTTTCAACACGTGGAGTGTGAAGTGGGAAGATACGTTCTACACCAACACCATTAGAAATCTTACGAACTGTATAAGTTTCGCTGATTCCTGAATTTTTACGAGCGATGACAACACCTTCGAACATTTGGATACGTTCGCGAGTTCCTTCAACGACTTTCGCGTGAACTCGTACAGTGTCACCAGGACGGAAATCAGGAATATCAGTGCGGAGTTGCGCAGCGTTGATAGATTCAATAAGGTTCATTTTTTTCTCCTCTTGCCCATCATTAAGTAACTTCTACCCAGCGGATGAACAGTTTTATTAGTATGTTCTAAGACATACCAAATTATTATAACAAATCTATTTAATATTATCAAGAACCTTCTAAGTTTTTATCAAAGTAAGTGCGCTATTTTTACCCTTTGGGCTATGGCTGCCTAACTTTATTGTTCAAATTCCAAAGTTTTAGATCACCAGCTAATAACCTATTCGCTCAATGTCAACTTCTGATTGGTTAATCATATCCACGACTTTATGGATAAGGTACATTCGTTCATCAAGCTCATTGATTTGTTTGGAACAATTTTGTAATTCATTACTTAATTTTTCAGGAATTTTTCCATCATATTTATAGCGTACTTTGTGTTCCAATGTTGCCCAGAAATCCATTGCTGAGGTACGTAATTGTACTTCGACCCGACAGGTTTTTTCACCAAAAAGTTTGCCAATATTAACTTCCAAAATCATGTGATAACTTCGATAACCACTTTCTTTCACATTTTTTAGGTAGTCTTTTTCACTAACCACTTTAAAATCTTCTTGGTTTTTGATGATTTCTACTATTTCGTATATATTTTTAGCATAAGCGCAGATAATACGTATACCAGCTACATCTGATAAAAATTCCTCTGCAGCTTCTGCTGTGATTGGTAAATTTTTCTTTTTTAATTTTCCTGCAATGCTTTCTGGTGATTTGATACGATATTTGATATGTTCAATCGGATTAACTGGCTCAAAGTTATTATAATAAGCTTCTAGGTTCGAGAGCTGAGTCCTGACAATATCTAATGCACACTCGTATCTTACCAGTTTTTTCTTAAGTTTTTCAAATTCTTCGACTTCAAAACGAGTCTTCAAATAGTCTTTATCCATACATTCATTATAACAAATTTTTTTATAGAACACTTCGCATAGTTGTAAGCGTTTAAGTATTTTCAAATTTTATGCGATTTTTTGTTAACTTTAACTCTTCTTTTCTATGATTTCTTGATAGAAATACCCTAATTTCTCCTGCATCATAGCCAATAAGAAGATGTTTCTCGTTGAATGCAATAGGTGCTTTTAGCATCTTAGGATTTTCTAGAATATAATCAATTAATTGATTCATTGTATAGATGTCAAAAGCTTGTTTGTGAACTTTTCTCACAGAAAATAAGTCTTCAAAACCATTATCTGTTAAACTTAAAATCTTAAGAAAATCCTCTCTGGTCAGTTGTAAAATGGGTTTTATATTGTATGAGATTTGATGATATTCCAACCACTCTATTGTGCGATAAAAACCATGATTTTTTGTGTTGTAATAAATATTAATCATGACTTTTCCTTAGTTTCTCGATTTTCACTTGTTTTTAAATTTCTTATACTAGATTCTTTTTTTCGTATTCTACGACTCGTACTTAGTTGATGCCAGAACATCTCGTTGATACATATAAATAGCACGAGCAAAATAATAAGGCAGACGATGATGGTAGTATGGTTCATGCTCGTTCTCCTTTAAATGTAAAATGTGGAAAAATTCAGCACTCTAGATATGGTTCAGAGTACTGAATTTTATCAAAACAAGTGCGTACTATCTCCGCCCTTCGGACTAACGCTGTCGATGCTCGCTAAGGCGCTACGTGCTTCGCGCGCCGTTCTAACGGACAGCGGAGCAACGAAGATAGCGACTAGAGAAAATGGACAAATGTTTTACGAAACTCCCACTGAATAAGTCTTGACTTCATTTTGATTCCTAGGCACAGTTAGTCATCTGCTCTTATTTCTTATGCTGTCTTTTCAAATTTTCGATGTTTGAGTGTATAGACAATGTCTGAAGCTGCTGCAACATCATTTTCATGAGTGACAATAATCACGATTTTATTGTCTTCGTGTGCAATCTTCTTAAATAATGCTACGATTTGACCTGTTGTTTCTTCGTCAAGATTTCCTGTTGGCTCATCAGCAATGATGACGTCATGATTGAGCACTAATGCCCTAGCGATCGCAACCCTTTGTTGCTGACCACCTGAAAGTTTACTGACAGGTTTGTAAATCAAATCCTCTGTCAGTCCAACTTTACCAAGTGCTTCAACAATCGAAGCTTTTTCGTTTTCAAACTTTACTGACGAAATCTTAACCGCTGTTTTGACATTTTCGTAAGCACTCATATAAGTCAATAAGTTGTAAGCTTGGAACACTGTACTGACAGTTTTTTTGCGATAACTTGTCAGTGTGCTTGCTTTTATCGGTTTATCATCAAAAGTCATTGTACCTGATTTTGGTGTATCTAGCCCTGCAAGCAAAGAGAGAAAGGTTGTCTTCCCAGAGCCTGATTGTCCAAGAATAGCATACATTGTGCCTTTCTCAAAAGTTTCAGTCACATCTTTAAACAGATACTCCTCTGGATTTGTATAATAGTAGGTCAGATTTTCAACTTTTAGTGTCATTTTTTTCTCCTGATTCTTTGTCAGTACTGACAGATTTTCTGTCAGTTACTTTTTGCCTTATGACATCAGTTGGGAAGATAATCCCAGCCGATGAAATCAGTCAAACAAGCTTTTTAACTTAGCAAGTGCGTGCTATCTCCGCCCTTTGGGCTACGTTGTCGATGCTCGCTACGGTGCCAAAGCACCTAGTCGCAATCGCAATTCCCCCACCTCTATAAGGTGGCGAGATAAGCTCTGCTTTCGTTCTACTGCCCTAGGGTCTTAGCGCTTTAGCGCTTGCGATTTGAGCTTGTTGCTTTAGCAACTTAGCGAAATCGACAGCGGAGCAAAGCGAGATAGACTTCAGGGACAGGGTGACCTCATATCTTTGATGTGAGGTTGTGCCCTAACATTGGTGGAGGAGAAAGAATCCCCCACCAATGAAGTAATCACTTCAATTGGTCAGCACTTGTTTTGGATTAAGCCGTAAAATACCAATACTTGCAAGTCCCACCGCAATCAGTGTAATCAAGATTGCTATTCCAACGAGAAGTAAGATTTCGCTAAATGATGTCTTGATGTTCAATTTTTCAAGCGCTTGAGCTTGTGCTCTAGATTGTCCAAAGCCAAAGGCTCCGCCTGCACGTTCAGCAAATCCTCCACCATTTCTTGATGGTCTTTGCATTTGTCCACTTCCATTATTTCCATTGCCACTAGGCATACCATTATTGGTTGTGGTTTGGGTAGTTTCTTGTTTTAGCAATTGTTGTCCGACCACATTTCCCACAACATTACCTGCTGCAGAAGCGATACCAACTGATACCACCATTACCATAAATAATTCAAAGAAAAATTGTCCAACAATCTTGAATTTTGATTCACCTAGGCTCATCAGAACACCGATTTCAAAACGACGTTCACGAACCATGAGCATGACAATGAGTGCAAGAATAATTGCACCCGCTACTGCAACGAGTAAGACAATATTTCTGGCAAAACCAGCAACATTATTTAGTGAAGATTTTACATTTTGGTAGGCTTGATCATTTTTGGAAACTTGGAAATTATCATCATTGACAAGTGCATTCGCCTTTTTAACAAAGCTGTCAGCATCTGCTGGATTTGTCATTGAATATGTTGCCGTTGAGATTTTACCTGTTGTTGCTTTCATTGCGTTTGCTACTGAAAGTGATGTATACATGGTATTCATGTATTCAATTGATTGCTCCGTTGAGCTACTTGTTGTTGTGAAAATACCGACAACAGTCATCTTGTAAGTTTTGCTATTGCTATCTTTCAAAGTAAAAGTTGAGCCAACTTTTAAATCGTTTTGACTAGCAAGCGTGGATTCAATAACAACATTATTTGTTCCTTCGTCAGAAGCTGTAATACCTCGTCCAGAAGTAATCTTATAGCTGTCAGTAAAGGAAGTCGAGGCTGACAGATTATTCGTACCAGAAATAGTAAAATCAGACTGATTACCAAACATTCCACCACCTTGGGCACCGCCAAAACCGCCACCTGTATTTGAATTATTAGATGTGCTTGAGTCAGACACTTTTGTAATGCCAGAATCAGCACTCGCAGATGCAGAATAAGAAAAACTGTAAGATTTCACACCTGATAAGTCAGCGATTTTTTGTGCCGTACTCTCTGAAATTGTTGGCATTTCAATCTTAAAATGCTGTCCTTGCGAGTCACTACTACTTGAATCGCTACTTGAACTATTTGAACTTTGAGCTGCTTTAATCACATTTTGCATATTAACTGACAAAGAAACCGTAGCCCCTGCTGCCTTTTTAGCATTTGCAATTGACGTTTTTGCTGCACTATTAATAATAAGACCCGAAAGTACGAAAATCAAAATTGCCGAAAATGCAATAATCAAAAGTACCGTCCGTCCAATTTTAGCTTTTGTAAAAAGCCATGCTCGTCTTATAAAATCCATATATTCCTCATTTCTAACTTTACAGTTCAAATCTTAAAAAATAGAATGAAACATCTATCAAAATAATTGTTTGCCCGTAAATTTTTAAACACATCAGTTAATTTTCAAAAATTAAGACAATAAAACCAATAATTAACTTAATATCCTTAAAAATTTCTGAAAAGCAATTAAACCGCCATTGCAGCTGTACTCGTGTCAATATTTGAAGTTGCCGTGTCGCCACTAGAATCCGATGCCCCATTTCCAGAAGTACCAGTTGTCGCACCAGTATTCGCATCAGAATTACTATCCGAATTTGAATTTCCACCAAAACCACCCGCTCGGCTACCAAAACGGTTTTGCATTTGCTGTTGGAAGTTTTTTTCTTGTGTAGCAGCGCCTTGACTCTTGCCAATAAAATAACCTGCTGTAGCACCGACCACCAATGTCAATAACGAAACCCAAATAATTGCTTTTCCTCTCAAGACCTTTACAATCTTATCCATCTGTCTTTCCTTTCATAAATATGTGAGTCAAATCGCATATAAACAGAGCGTGCAAACTTTAATTATTCTCTTATCTTCTATGCAAATATCCTAAAGCACTGTCACTCTAGGGTAGGAAAATTAACTCATTTTCTAACTTGATGAAAATATTATAAATTTCAAGACTTAATCACAGCCCAAATCAAACTTAAGCTTTACTGAAAGCACTTTATAATTTATAACAATTTGTATAAATAAAAGACCTATCAACTGATAGGTCTCATACTTAAACTTGTTATAAACTATTGAAAAATAAAGTAAATCCAAAGTGCAACTGCCGATAAAACCGCCGTAAATAACCAGAAAACAATATCAATTTTCCACTCAGACCAACCAGCAGATTTCCCAGAAAATCCACCCAGTTCAAAGTGATGATGAATCGGTGTCATCCGAAAAATTCTTTTACCTCCTGTTTTCTTGAAATACGCGACTTGCAGCATAACAGACAAGGTCTCAATGACATATACCGCACCAATCAGAATCAATGTCCACTCTGCATGAAGTAAAATCGAAATAATCGCCAAAAATCCACCCAAAGCTAAACTTCCAACATCACCCATAAAAATCTTCGCTGGTTTGTGATTAAAGAAAAAGAACCCAATCAAACTGCCAACTACAGATAAAATAATCAACAAAATATCATATTGATGATGAACAAGCGCAATAATTGCATAAGCCGTTAATGAAATCGCCACAGTGATTGAAGCTAAGCCATCAATTCCATCCGTCAAATTTACAGCATTAGACCAACCAACTAACCAGATAATGATGAAGATTGAAAAGAAAATACCTAAATCCAATTTCCAACCTAAAATATTCAGCACATTTGTACTTGCCTCATGATTATAGATTAAAAATGAAACAATCCCAATGACAATCTGAGCCAACATTTTTTGCTTTGCAGTTAGTCCTTCATTGATTTGTTTGAATACTTTCAAGAAATCATCCAAGAATCCAATAACAGCGTACATTGCAAAAACCCACCAAGCAGTGATAAATGCCGAAGTAAAACGACCAAAAATCAATGCAACAATAAGTGAAACAAGCAATGAAACAACAACAAACACAAAACCGCCCATTGTAGGTGTTCCAGCCTTGCTAGCGTGTTGCTTCACATCTTCAAGCGTAGGCTGGCCACCTAGTTTTTTCTTATGGAAAAACATAATGAAGCGAGGAATTCCAATCATCGTTAAAATCATTGAAATCACTGCAGCCCCTATTCCATTCAATAACATCTTTTTCTCCTAATTTTAATTTAACTCTACCTAATAGCAATTCAAGTTCATTTTTAATCAGTTTTAATTTCAAACTTAAAATCGCCTGAATAGGCTAAGCAATCCTTTATAGCAAAGGAACACCTATCCTATGGATTAACAAATCTTCTTAAAGTTCGTAGTCTATTTTTGTAGAGTTACACTTGAGTTCTTATAAATTTTACACTCAAGTCTAATTAGTCACTAAGTTCCCATTTTTACGGTTAGTGACTGACCTTTCTTAGCACTTGTGACTGCTCCTATGCTCTGTGTCTGAACATGATTACCAGAACCTTCATATGTTACTTTCAAATCGTACCATTTTGCTAACTGATCTACCTCATCTTTGGACCAATCATACATATCTGGCATTGATTGATTCTTATCATCAGTCAGTAAGAGCACTCTAGTATTAGCAGAAACTTTTTCTCCAGCGGCAATTGATTGAGCTGTAATTTTTGTTCCAGAACCTACTATAACTGGGTTAAGTATCGTTCGACGTAAGCTATCTGATGTTTCTCCAGGGTCAGCTCCTTTGTAGTCAGAAAGTGTCACTTTACCTGCCTTATCTGTATTGTCAACAGTGTTTAACTCACTCTTTTTACTCTCTGCTTGAGTAAGAAGAGGATTAGCCACACGGGCAATATATTTCAAAGTCCACGGTTCAGATGGAATTTTAACATTCATATAGAAAATAAAATCAGGATTCTTCGGTGGATACATTACAACTGCAGAATAGAGATAGTCCTGTGAACCATCCATATACCCTCCTGTTGTTGATGCAATTTGTGCAGTACCTGTTTTAACAGCAGCAGGTTGACCATTTACCATAAATAGAGGTCCTGGAGGGATATTCTCATCTGGGTCTCCAGTAGTAGAATATGATGTTCCATAAACAGGGTCAGTATTTACATCCACCATCAAATCACGAACTTTAGTCACAGACGCATTAGAAACTGGATGACCAATAATTTCTTTTTCAGATTGTAAGGTAGTTTTTGTATTAGGATCATAAATCTTGTTCACAATATGTGGTTCAAGCATTGTACCATTACCTGCAATTGCCGTCCAACCTCTAATTAGCTGAATCGGAGTCACAGCAATCCCTTGCCCAAAAGCTGATTGAATTTGTGATACCAGATTGGCTGAAGGAAGAGAACCCGGCACTTCACCATCTAGACCTGCACGTGTTTTCAACCCAAACTTAAATTTATTAAGATAACTGTCCCACAAACTATTTCCCATATTCATTTCGATTCTACTCATCCCAATATTTGAAGACATTGCAAAACCTTGAGCATAGTTGACAATTTCAGGTAAAGTATAACTCTTATTTTCTGTTACATCCCAGTCATTAATCGTTGAATCATAAACCTGCAATTTACGCTGATAAGTTGCATTAAGATCAACTTTATTACTATCCAACGCTGATGCCATCAGGAATGTTTTCATGACAGAACCTGGTTCAAATGCCGACTGAGAGAGCAAACTATTCCAAGTAAAGTTTTTTTGCTTTTCAGCGGTGTTAATCGTCGTAGGAGTATAGGTGGGACGCTGACTCGTTGCTAAAATCTCTCCTGTATGAGCATCAACTAATGTCGCCTCAAGTGTTTGGGCACCTGTATCTTGTACCGCTGCATCCATCCTTGTTTCTAGCGTTTGTTGCAATGGGGCTGATAAAGTTGTGTATACATCTTGTCCATTTTTTACAGGTTTGATCACCTTGGTTGTACCTGGAATTGGACGACCAAGAATATCTTTTTGATAGGTTTCAACACCGTTTTTACCACTTAAAATGCCATTAAAAGCTTTTTCTAAGCCCATATCTCCTTTAAGAGTCTGAGAAGTGGTAGAATCATCAGGACGTGCGATGCCGATAAACTGTGATGCAAAATTTCCTAAAGGATAAGAACGACTCCCTTGTTCTGAGAAGCCAATCCCGACAAGTTTTTCATCGTCTGCAGCCTTCCTCAAAGCTTGCATTTTTTGCAATGAAATGTTTGAGCCTTTGCTTCCAAACTGGACTTGTTTCAACTTGGAACGAAGCTGGCTATCAATTAGAGTACGGTCAATGCCTAAGTTTTTATTCAGAAAGTCTTCAATTTTAGAAAATTCGGCGCTATCTGCATAAAGCTTATTGCCATTTGCATCCTTTTGTGACTTATCAAGGACAACAAAAATCGTATAAGTACTTGAATCTACCGCAATCGGAGTACCATTTCTATCATAAATCGTTCCACGTGTAGCTGGCACATTAATTGTACTCTCATAATTACTTGTTGCCATAACCTTTAGGTTAGTATCTCCCACATGATTGACTGTAATCAGCCAAACAAAGCGAAATATAAAAATCGTAAACAAAGCAATAGCTAGGAAAAAGAGGCTCTTACCTACATGTTTACGATTTCTTTCTGGCCCTAAATTAGTTCTTTTTGCATTTCTTGATATTTTTCTAAACGGAAAAGAGAATAATTTTTTAAAGAATTTTATCATTTTTTTGCTTTCAATTCATTGGAAGGATCTTGTTTCATTCCTGCTTTATTTGCAGTATCTATTACTCGATTTGGTGAAGCTAAATCTAATATTTGTTGATCATATTCAGAACTTTTTGTTGTTTGCTCAGAAATTTGAGATTTTATCGTCATCGTATTATCCTGAACTTCAAGTGTCTTTGTCTTTACATATAACAGTCCAACAGCCAACACTAAAGCGGCAACTACCATCGCCAAGTAGAATACCTTTTCAACACCACTAAATTTTTTAAACTTACTTGCTAGAACTTCTGGGGCAAGAGAATTTTTATCAATGAGATAACTATCTTTCTTCGCCGCAGTTTCTATATCAAAGTACTCTTTCGGCTGTGCTGCCATGTTTCTTCACCTACTTTATTTTATATCGTGCAATTTAACTTAGCAAGTGCGTGCTATCTCCGCCCTTTGGGCTACGTTGTCGATGCTCGCTACGCCACTAAAGTGGCTATAGTCGCAATCGCAATTTCCCCACCTCTAGGTGACGGGATAAGCAGCACTATCTCCGCTTCGCTTCGTTATCCATTCGCTCTATCTCCGCTTTGCTGCGCTGTCGATTCTCGCTACGGCACGAACGTGCCTAGTCGAAGTCGCAACTCGCTACGTGCTTCGCACACCGTTCTACGAACGGTCTCTGCAACTTCGTTGCTCCGCTGTTCGTTTGCTTAACTGCTACAAACGGCAAAGCGATAAGGCGAAATGGCAAGCTCTGCTTTCGTTCTACTCCCCTAGGGTCTTAGCATTTTAGCGCTTGCGATTTGAGCTTGTTGCTTTAGCAACTTAGCGAAATCGACAGCGCAGCAAAGCAGAGATAGAGCGAATGGATAACGAAGCGAAGCGGAGGTGTGACCTCATATCTTTAATGTGAGGTTGTGACCTGACATTGGTGGGAGAGAAAGAATCTCCCACCAATGAAGTAATCACTTCAAACTTGATAAGCGATTACCAATCAGTTGTTGAGAAAGAACTCCTCAACAATAACAGCTCACTTTAATCTCGTTGTTTTTGTGCAACACGAAGCTTGGCACTATGTGCCCTATTGTTGAACTCAAGTTCGTCTTCAGTTGCAATTACTGGTTTACGATTAACCAGTTTGAGTTTAGCTTCCATTTCTTTGGGAAGCATAGGCAATCCTTTTGGAACATTTACCGTGCTATATTCTTTGAATATATTTTTCGTTAAACGATCTTCAAGTGAATGAAAAGTGATGACGGAAATCCGCCCTCCCACTTTCAACAAGTCTATTGCTTGTTCAATTGATTCTTCTGCTGCTCCAAGTTCATCATTGACTTCTATTCTGATGGCTTGAAAAATTCGCTTAGCAGGATGCCCTTTTTTCTTTAATTCTTTTTGAGGAAGTGCTGATTTAATCAAATCAGCGAGTTCTATTGTCGATTCAATAGGTTTATTTTTTCTTGCTTGTTCAATCTTACGAGCGATTTGTTTAGAGAATTTATCTTCACCATAGCGAAAGAAAATTCTAACCAAATCTTCATAAGAATAATCGTTGACAACCTCATATGCTGAAAGTTGTTGCATTTGATCCATTCGCATATCTAAACGTGCCTCTTTTTTATAAGAAAAGCCACGCTTGCTATCATCAAACTGGGGACTGGAAACTCCTAAATCATATAAGATTCCGTCAATTTTTGTGATTCCTAGTTCAGCAAGTGCTGATTTTAAGTAACGAAAGTTACTCTTCACTAGTGTCACTTTATTGTCAATAAGCTGTATTTTAAGACGAATTCTCGCATTTTCGTGAGCAGTTTCGTCTTGGTCAAAAGCGTACAAATGACCTGTGGTAAGTTTACTCAGAAGATATTCACTATGCCCTGCACCACCTAAAGTAGCATCAACGTAAATTCCATCGGGCTTGACCTCAAGCATATCTACGGTTTCATGTAATAGGACTGTATCGTGCTTGAATTCCATAGTTTTTTGGCTAAACTGCCATTCCTCCTTGTATACTTACTGTTTATTATATCACTTTTTTGTTATTTTTGTAGTGGTTTACACAAATTGTAAATAAAATATTTGTTTTTTGAGCGCTGAATAGCTCGCAAACACTTGATATTACTAGGTTTTATCCTCTATGTTGTTTTTTCTGTCAATTGATTGACAGGCAGTGTAAACAAATCACATTATTACATTATACCAACAGCAACTAAAAATAGACTGAAGTCATCAGTCCATTTTTCTAAATATTAGTGTTTTTTCTTCTGTTGCTAATTCATCCGATTTCATCATTTCTACACTAAATAGAGCTACGATGAGAATCATTATCAATAGGAATAATAGATAGTTGATAAGGTCATAGTGATTCACTCCATAACTCAAATCAATAATTTTCCACAGGATTACCTTAAAAATTACTATCGCGCCTATGCCCCCCAGAAGAGTAGCAATTGCAAAATTTGTCAAACCAGCATCGCGCAAACGGCGAATATGTACTGTAAGTTGTGGGAAGAATAAACCAATAACATAAATAACAAGGATGAATTCCATGACTTCTGTTCCTACAAATATTTGTCCAAAAATGAGCTGATCTAACGCTTTATTCATAACAAAAAATATGATAAACAAAATTCCGAAAATCGCAAAAACAAGTTGCGTCCACCAAAAACTTCTTCTGCTCGTACGCCCTGAAAAAGAGAAATAGCCTCGGAAATAATACTTTAAAGCGCGTAATATTCCAATTTTTCCCTTATCATCCAGTACAACATTTTTTCTTTTTGGAGCTGTAAACTCGGTAATTTCTACCGTATCTTTTGAATGAGGAAGAAGATTTAAGACCAATAATGCAAAGCTCCCTAGAATAGGGATAAAGTTAAGAAATATCAGGCCATAAGCAAGCCCTGCATCTCTTAATCTCCTGACCGTCATTGAGATAAAGGGAATCAAAGTTACCAGAAAATAAATCCATAATAAAAATAGGAAAAAATAAGAGAGCGCAGTCAAAACGTTAGGAAGGACGGGATGACCTATATGAGCGAAAATTTGATATCCTGCATAGAAAAATATCAAAAAAATAATTTGGACAAATGTGGCTAACCAGAAATCTTTCCTTGTTGTTCGCTCTCGAAAACTGCCGTATCCTCTCCAAAATTTTTTGTAAGCTTGAAGCACTTGAATTTCTCCTTTCTTGTAAAATATACTAGTTTCGCTTCAAAATGATATATGATTTTAGATTGATGCTATCCAAGAAATGGTTAACAACAACTATAATCAGTATATCTGCATCATGATATACGTTTATTGATGACTGGTTCATTAGTTAACATTGAAATGAAGTACATTTTAGTAAGTTCAGTATAGAAACTTTATTCATAAATTCTTGAATCATCTTCTTCATCTTCTTTATATTTTGTTGGAAAAATACATAGAATATACGTAATCAATGTGATGATATTAAATAATAAGCCCAAATTTCCCAAAAAACTATTGTGAATGAAAGAATTGATAACCACGATAAAAGCACTTAAACCAAAAATAATTGCAATCCACCAAGGCATTCCTGCATCACTTAGTCGTCTTGCAGTCAGGCTAATATTTGGAATAAGGACAAGCAAACCTACAATTGCAATAATAACACTGACTGCAAGTAAACTGCCTGTGGGTTTTAATGATAAATCTAAAACTTTTTGTCTCATTTCATTTTGTGAAAGCGATGATGATTTCCCTAAAACTTCGCTCACTTGAGGAATCATTGTAAAAAATCGAATTCCGTTAAGGATGGCGAAGATAATGGCATTGACGAGAAAAACCCACCAATAGTCTGAACGGCTTGAGTAACTTTGGAAATCGACTGATTTCTTCCAATATTTAATATAAGCTTTAATCATAGGTTACCAGTACAAACTCAATTAATATTATTCATATTATTGAGTTTGTTTCCTTTCATTTTATAAGTTTCTTAGTTTACATGCACTGACGAGTTTCTGTCAGCAACCAATTATTTTGTCAGCAAGCGTTTTGCTTGCGCGAGCGCTTCTTCTGTCAAGTCATCGCCCGCAAGCATTTTAGCAATTTCATTGACACGTTCCTCAAACTTGAGTTTTCTTACCGTCGAAGTAGTTACATCATTTGTGGAGGCTTTTTCAATATAAAATTGAGTATCTGCAATGGCAACAACTTGTGGAAGGTGAGAAATCGCTAGAACCTGACCACTTTTCGCTATTTTATAAATTTTATTGGCAATTGCCTGAGCAACACGTCCCGATACACCTGTATCTACCTCATCAAATACAATTGACGTTTTATTTTCACGTCTTGAAAAACTGGATTTAATCGCTAACATCAATCTAGAAAGCTCACCACCTGATGCCGTTTTAGCTAGTGGTTTAAATCCTTCTCCTGGATTGGTTTGAATAAAAAATTCAATATGCTCATTACCAAGCGATGAAAACTTAGCTTTCTCAAAATTGACTCTAAAATCAGCTTTCTCCATATACAAATCAGCAAGTTCATGCTTGATATCTTGTTCAAGCTCTGTTGCTATCTTTTGCCGCTCTTGATTTAACACCTGGCTGGCTTCTATCAACTCATTTTGTGCTGATTTTACGGCCTGCTCTAGCCACTCTGAATCATGCTCAGAGCCTGTCAGTTCTGACAATTCTAACTGTACTTTTTCTAGATAATTGACGACATCGGTCAATTCTGGACCATACTTTTTACGCAAAGTGTTAAGCGTCATTATCCGATCTTCGATTTGCAAAAGCTCTGACGGATTAAATTCAAGAGCATCCATAACACGGCGAATTTGACTCGCAACATCTTCAAGAATGTAATAACTTTCCGCTGTTTTGTCAGCAAGTTCTTGATATTCATTATCAAAATTGCTAATGCTATCAAGTTCTGTCATTGTTGTCCGAATATTGTTAAGACTAGAGTAATCTCCATCCTCATCATCCAAAGCTAGAGCGGCTGTGCTTAAAGCTTCCGCGATATTTTTAATATTATTTAACTTTTCTCGGCGTCCAGCGAGAGACTCATCGTCAATCAAATTTATCGCTGCTGCTTCGATTTCTTCTTCCTGAAATTGGAGGATTTCAATCCGCTTGGCAAATTCCTGCTCATTTTTTTGTCTGGTTGTCAATTGTTGACGAAGATTTTTAAATTGTTCAAATTTCTCTTGGTAACTATTTTTTATTTTTTCAAAATTTTCGTCCCCAAATTCATCAAGTAAATGCAGATGACTTTTAGGGTTCATTAATTCTTGACTGTCATGCTGACCATGAATATCAACAAGAAATTCACCAATCTCACGCAAAGTTGTCAGATTAACCATTTGTCCATTGATTCGACAAACTGAGCGACCATTAGCAAAAATTTCACGTCTAAGAATAATCTCATGGTGAACATCTTCAAAACCAAGCGCTGTCAGTGCTGACAGAAGTTCGGGGGCCTTCTCAAAGAAGAACAATCCTTCTATCTCAGCTTTCATCGCACCATGACGGACAAAATCTGTTGACGAACGTCCTCCCAAGAGCAAACTCATTGCATCAATAATAATTGATTTCCCCGCTCCTGTTTCTCCCGTCAAAATCGTCATTCCATTTTCAAAAGAAAGGTGAATTTCTTCAATAATTGCAAAATTCTTGATTGAAATTTCTTGTAACATCTTACCTCCGAATCTTTGTTATAACTCAATTTCTGAACATTTTCCATTTAGCAGTAGAGGATGACCTCAAAAGCCAAATCATTTACTGACAGAACGTCTGTCAGTAAATCGGGAAAGCTGTCAGCGTACTGACAGCCTTTCTTTTGCAGATGAAAACTTCAAGTGTCCCAAACATTGCGATATTTGCAGATGGATTATATCACATATTTCACACTTTCCTCTGCTGCTTGTCTATATCTCATCTGTTTTGCAAATCAATAAAAATGGCATTCCATTTTATTTAGACAATCAGTGATTCGTAAACTTTCTTAGCTTCATCATGTGTTTCAAAAATAACTAGAACACTATCATCATCTGTAGTTATTGAAAAAATTTCTGATTCGCATTCTTGTAATAAATATTTTTTCACAAGACTTGTCGTTCCAGGATTTGTACAAAGTGCAATCATGCTCTCATGAATTTTCACCTTAGTAATTGCATCAAAGGCAAGTGCTTTATGCAAACTTGACTGCAGAGCTTCATTATTTTTAGGCAAATCATAACGATAACCTCCAGTTTCAGCTGGAACTTTGATTAAAGCAAGAGATTTTATATCTCGTGAAATGGTTGCCTGAGTCACATCAATTTGATGCGCAAGCAGCCGTGATACAAGTTCTTCTTGCGTTTTAATTTCATTTTCTTTGATGAGATTTGCAATAAAGTTTAAACGTTCTTCTCTTTTCATAGTTTCTCGCTCTCTTCTTGTAAAACTGATTCAATATTGACTGTATTTGCAATTTCACCTTTTCCATCTTTGGTCAAATGAACCAAAAATTCAACATTCCCTGCCCCACCTTTAATGGGCGAAAAAGTGAGATTTTGTACCGAAAATCCTAATTTTGTTGCTGTTTTTAATACTTTCTCAATCGTCATTTTGTGGACTTTAGGCTCTTTAATAATTCCATTTTTCCCCACTTGCTCACGTCCTGCCTCAAACTGCGGTTTAATCAAAGCCACCACATTACCGCCCTCACACAGAATGTCATAAAGTGGCGGTAAAATCAAGTCCAAGCTGATAAAGCTGACATCAATGGAGCTAAATTCTGGTTGTCCTGCCGTAAAATCCTCTAGCTGTGCATTGCGAAAGTTAAACTGTTCCATGACAAGTACACGTTCATCATTCCTGATTTTCCAAGCCAGTTGATTTGTTCCGACATCAAGGGCATAAACTCGTTTCGCCCCATTTTGCAGCATCACATCCGTAAAACCACCTGTGGAGCTACCGATGTCAACACAGGTCTGACCTAAAACAGACAATTCAAATTCACGCAAAGCTTTCTCAAGCTTCAAACCACCTCGACTGACATACTTCAACTTTTCGCCTTTGAGCCGTAACTCCGTCCCATCGTCAATCTTCTGACCTGGCTTGTCAAAGCGCTCCCCATTTTTACTATCTACAACGAGTCCTGCCATCACGCCGCGTTTTGCCTGCTCTCGCGTTTCAAACAGCCCTTGATTTGTCGCTAGAACATCTACTCTTTCTTTCATTCTTGTCTTTCTTTATTATACGTATTTTCTTTGAAAATGTAACCTTATAACTCTTTTTTCATAATAAAAAGTGTTCCTAATTTTCCTTCAAAAGTCTGTGAAAGCTTGATAAATCCTGATTTTTCATAAGTTTTTTGTGCCACAATATTTTCAGAATTGACCGCCAAAATGACCTCCCGAATTTCCGCAGAAATCCGCTGATGAATAAATTTTGATAACTCTGTCAGTGCTGATGAAGCATAGCCTTGCCTGCGAAAACGGTCATCAATCGAAAAAGCACGGAGCAAAATGACCTCATCTCCTGAAAATCCATACCGCTCAGGACCTTTCCCGATATGTAAGCAGAAAAATCCAACCAAATTCCCTGCGTCATTCAAAATGGTGACAGGAAATTTTTCAGAATCCACTGCACAACGCGCAATCACATTGTCCGCACCGCCTGTGTGTCTTGTATCAGCAAGCTGATAGGCAGCCGCTGCAAGACCGTACGCTTCATCGTTATAAAGATCAAGTTTTGTCATAGCTTTAGCCTCATTACATCTACTTTTTGAGTTTTGGCTCCAAAAGTCATCATTACTTCTTTAAACTTTTGATAGCCTAAAGCTTTCCAAAAACGCAAAGCGGCAGCATTTTCTTGTAAAACACCAATTCTCAGACTCTGTCCCCCTGCTGACTTCACTTTTTCGACCAAAACCTGATGAACCGCTTGACCCAAGCCTTGATGTCGCACTCTTGGAATAAAATCAAGCAACCCCAGCATCGCCTCTCCCTTTTCAGGGAAATCTTTAATTAAATCCACAACCCCAATTAGTTGATGAGTCTCATCGAAAACACCATAAACAAACTTATCTTTCTCAGTTTTTTCTTCTGGAAGGCTATATAAAAGATCTGTCGCTTCACTCTGTGGATTGGAAACACCGCTTTCAAGCAAAGCATAATCACTCGCTTGTTCAAAAAATGCTTCAATTTCAGCTTTATGATGTTCTGATAAAATTTCTAATGAAAAATCCATTTATTTCACTTCCAACTGCTCAATGATTTTAAAAATATCGCTTCCATCAGTAACGCCAAGCTCTGTCAGCAACTTTTTAGCCACTGACAGCTTTTCTGTCAGTTGGTTTTTCGCGCCATCAAGCCCTAAAAGTGCGACATAAGTTGATTTTTCTTCAAGAATGTCTTTCCCTGGCGTTTTGCCGATTTCCTCAAAACTTGCGGTCACATCTAAAATATCATCACGAATTTGAAAAGCAAGCCCCAACGCCGCGCCAGCTTCACGAAGTCGCTCAAGCTCTCCTTCTGATTTGTCAGCAATAATACCGCTTGCCACAAAGGGGAAGGTCAGCAGACGTCCTGTTTTCAGGCGATGAATTTGCTCAATTTGAGCCAAACTCAGCATTTTTCCCTCGCCGTTCATATCAAGCACTTGTCCTGCCACCATGCCAAAACTTCCAGAGGCAAAACTTAGCTCCTGCACCAGTTTAACGAGCTTTTCCGCAGGCAATTCAGCACTTGTCAAGACATAAAAAGGGTCAAAAAACAAGCTATCTCCTGCCAAAATCGCCGTTGCTTCATCAAATTTCTTGTGATTGGTGAGCTTTCCGCGCCGATAATCATCATTGTCCATCGCTGGCAAATCATCATGAATCAAAGAGCCCGTGTGAATCATCTCAAGGCTTGCCGCCACAAGATAATGCGCCGAAGTCAGCTCAAGTCCAAAACCTTCAAGCAAGTCCAAAAATAGCAAAGGACGAATCCGCTTGCCGCCAGCCATCAATGAATAGACAGTCGCAGCCGACAAATGCGCAGGAATCTGCTTTTCCTGATAAAATGCTGTTAAAATATGCTCTAACTTCTCAATCTTCGTGTTCATTACTACTATTATAGCAAAAATCACGATTTTTAGCCGTGATTTTTGAGCCTATTTCTTGTTTTCAACTATCATTTTCATTTAATCAAAAATTTTTTATTGAAATCCTGATATAAGGGAGTTTACGACAACGTTCAGCGTAGTCAATCCTATATGTCTGGAATATTAAATCCCACATCATCCGCTTCAAAAATTAAGAATGCTCAGCAATCCACTCATCTAAGTCAATCAATTCATAATTTTCCTGCGTGCTTTCTGCCACTTGCGCCAGCGTTATCTTTGTCAGCGTACTGACAAGGGTGTTTTCAATCACATCAAGTGCGTCAGTAATGGCACATTTTTTCGCTTTATCGCCCTCAGTTCCGAGGAAATTTTTCAGCAACTGCTGACTAGCAAATATCCGCCCACGTCCCTCAATCGCCAGAAAAACATCATAAAATGTAATCTCAGTAAGCGGTTTTGCCAGCGAAAATCCGCCATATTTTCCAGGTGTAGAGCTAATCAGCCCCTCATTGACTAAAGATTTGATAATTTTATGTAAATAGGTTGGCGATACATCGAGTCTCGCCGCGATAGGAGCTGCGCTCATCAGCTTTTTTTCGGGCAAGCGTCCCAAAATCAGTAACACATAGACCGACTGCTCCCAGCCAGAGGATAGTTTCATTCTTGCAAATCTCCTTATGAAGTTTTATAATAGTTATTATAGATATAATTTATCCATAATAACTATTATTCTATCTTATTTTACCATTTTGGAGGTCAAAATACAATGCAAACTCAAACAAGCAGGCGCGTCTTTCTCACCTGTATCCTCTTAACCACAGTCTTTATGGGTTCATCTTTCCCAACTGGCAAATATTTGATTTCAGTTGAGCAGGTGCCACCGTTTTTGCTGGGTGCTTGGCGCTTCATCATCGCAGGGCTCATCATGATTCTATGGACACTTATCACAAAAGGTGGCGAAGCCATTATTCCACGCAGTAAAGGCAGCTTTTCAAGAGGATTTCTCCTTGTCGCAGTCATTGGTTTGCTCCAAACAACAGGCACGATGGGGCTGCTCAATCTTGCAATGGCACACGGACTTTCGTCCTCAATGTCATCGGTCATTCTCTTTACCAATCCGCTCTGGCTGGCGCTACTCGCCCATCCCTTGCTAGGCGAAAAGCTGAATCTTTGGAAAATTTTGTCCCTTATTTTAGGTGTCCTTGGTGTGATGATTTGTCTTGGATTGGATAGCTCTGCGCTTGGTATTGGCGCCCTCTTCGCCCTTCTTGGTTCATTTTGTTGGGCAATTAATTCTATCGTGACAAAACGTGTGCCTTTTGACAAAGGGGCTTGGATTTTCACAGGTTGGCAACTCCTGATTGGTGGAATTTTGATGCTGATTTTCTCATTTCCTATGCACGAAAGTTACCAGATTTCACAGCTTAACGGCTGGGGTTGGCTCTGGTTCGTTTGGCTGATTTTACCTGCAAGCGTTGGTTCGTTTGGACTTTGGTTTTCAAGTCTCAGACAGCGCAAAGCCACGATTGCCAGCAGTTTTCTCTTTCTCGTTCCTGTATTTTCCACAATCTTCTCAATCATCGGTCTGCACGACAAATTCACCCTAGGACTGGTCATCGGTGGATTGCTGATTGTTATTGCCTTGATTTTGGTTAATCGTGAAACGAAAGAAATCAAAAAATAAAAATAGCTTTTACTGTACAGTAAAAGGGAAGAGCATGCTCCTCCCACAAAAAAGATAAAGGATTAAGACAATGGAAGTTGGAAACGGAATATTAATATCAGATGGAAAACAATGGAGCTTTGAAAATCAGGTGGCTGACCATTTCGATGAGCACGTGAAACTTTCTGTTCATCTTTATGAACAAGGACACGAATTATGAACAAGGACACGAACTGATTGGCTATCTGAGCGACTTCTTTTTACGAGATAGCAGTGTTTGCTACGAAATAGGCTGCTCTACTGGTAGGCTCATTGGACAAATTGCTAAACGACATTTTCACAAATCAAATATTCAATTTATAGGAATAGAACCCGTTAAAGAGATGATTGATATAGCAAAGAAAGAGCAGGAAGTTAGTCAAATTAAATTTTTACAAAGCTCCATAGAAGCTGCAAATTTAAAGCCGTGCGATTTGGTTTTGAGCTATTACTGCTTGCAATTTGTTTCGCTTTCTCAAAGAGATGAAGTTTGTAAAAAAATCTATAATGCCCTCAACACAGGCGGAGCTTTTATTCTTTTTGAAAAAGAAATTGCTGATGACCCTAAAATAAATAAACTCATTACATCAAGCTATATCAAGTTTAAAGTTCATAATGGATTTAGCTCTGAGGAAGTCCTTTCAAAACAACTAAGTCTGGAAGGTGTTATGAAAACAAACACTCATTCTGAAAATAAAAAAATGTTGATTGATGCTGGATTTCAGCACGTTTCAACAATTATGAAATATGGAGAATTTACTGGATATGTCTGCATCAAGTAAAACAAATGTAGAAAAATGGGCTGATTTACATCAGAAATCTAGTACAATCAGCATTCGTACTACACCAAATTATGCCGTCAAACAAATCTTGGATTTGAAACCTAAGAGGAAACTTGACAACATACTAGAAGTCGGATGTGGTTTTGGACGAAATCTAGCTTTTCTGATAAAAAATGATTACTCAAAAAATTACTATGGGATTGACCTTACCAAAACTTCTGTAAATAAATGTATAGATACTCTTGCTGACTTAAACGCCAAAACGGATATCAGAGTAGGAAATGCTGGAAAGTCTCTTGATTTTCCTAACAACTTTTTTTCTTCAGTGTTTGATATTATGTCAGCTATTACGTTTATTTCTGATATTTCTGAAAGAAAAAAATATTTTTCTGAAATTGCGCGTATCCTTGAACCAGAGGGACATTATTACTTTCTATGTCCACGAAAGAATGGGAAATTTCATGATGTTTTTGAAAATCAAGCCTTACTAGAAAAGGGCTATATTAAACGTAAATTAGATGGAATGTTAGAGAAAGTCTATACAAAAGATGAATTGACTCAATCATTTCCAAATTTTGACTACCTAAAATTAGAAGTTGTTTCAGAGCATACACGTGCTTTTGGAGATGAAAAATTTATTCGCGAGGACGGTTTCTGGTTTGGAGATTTCAAAAAGAGAAAATAGTATCAGTCAAAAGGCACTTACTTTAGCTACTATTGCAATGCTCATTTCTTTCATGAGCTGGTCTAGTCTGTCACCGTTGGCAAATTCTATCGCTTCACAATTTGGACTAAATATTACTCTACAAAAAATTTTGGTGGCTTTGCCTGTATTATTTGGTTCGTTATTGAGAATTCCGCTTGGTAAACTTTCAGATAATTTTGGTGGTAAGAAAATATATTTGATTACTTTAGGGATAAGTTTAATTCCTTTAGCACTTGCCTATTTTGTATTAAAGTTTCATTTATCTATTAATCTTTTGTTTTTGGTAGCTCTAGGACTGGGAATATCTGGTGCTTCCTTTGCAATTTCTTTATCTTATGCCAGTGCTTGGTTCCCAGAGAGCAGGCAAGGTCGTACTCTAGGAATTGTTGGAATTGGTACAGTTGGCAACGCAATAAGTTCGGGGCTTCTTCCCTTTATTCAGAAAATATTTCATTCTTTAACGAGTGTTTATAGTTTCTTGTTTTTTATAACTCTCATCTTTATTTTAATTTTTAAATTTATAGGTGATGAAGTTCCTATTAACTTTAGAAAAAAGGAAGATAGTCCAAAATTAGATAAGGGATTTTCTTTGTTTTCACTTTCTTTTGCTTGCATGGTTGCCTCTGGATCTTTCGTAGCTTTTGGCGCATTGCTACCAACTTTTTTAGGCGTTCATTCAATATTTGGTTTATCATCACTGACAGCAGGTTTATGGGGTGCAGTATTTTCAGTCCTCACTATTGTTACAAGACCGCTTGGAGGATATTTTGCTGATATTTCTAACGCAAGAATCTATCTTGTATTTTCGTTATTTGGAATTATGATATGTCAGTTTCTAATCAATTTTTTCATACAATCACTTTTCTTATTTCTCTTTGTTTTTATGGTTTATGCAGTCTTTATAGGACTTAGCAACGGCTGTATTTTCAAAATTACGGCTGAATATTTTCCAAGAAATATTGGATTTGCTTCTGGAATTGTAGGAGCAGTGGGAAGTTTTGGAGGTTTCCTATTTCCATTCATTTTTGTTTTCGTACCATCAAGTTCTGTAGCCTTTATTGTACTTGGTTTTTTGACTTTATTTGGTGTATTTTCCTCTATTTTTTCCTTAAAAATATTCTAAGATAAATAAAAAGAAAAAAGTGTAAGACAGTAGTAAAAAAATAAATTGTTTATTGCTGAACTCTCCGAGTAAATAAGAAGTAAAAATCACAGCCAAAACTGTGATTTTTGAGTTTTCTCAATCATTTATAACGCGTTTTCATGACATTACTAGCAAGCGCTTGGATGTTTTTCAGCGCGCGCTCTTTTTCCATTGCCTCTGCTAAGCTCAATGCTGAGCGCTGAATAGAGTATGATGCGAGCAAGACTTCATTCATCTCGCCCAAATCATCGCCCAGTGCGCCACAAAAGGCAAGGATTGGAATATGATATTTTTTTGCAATTATCGCCATGCCGTAAGGCACTTTGCCATTCGCCGTCTGGAAATCCATGCGCCCTTCGCCTGTGATGACGAGGTCTGCATTTTTCACTTCCTCTTCAATGCCGAGAAGAGCGGCGATTTTGGGAAATCCTGCTTCGATGGTGCCACCAAGCATTGCGATAGCGCCGCCAAGTCCGCCTGCAGCACCTGTGCCTGCAATTGTCTGCAGGTCAATGCCGTACTGCACTTTGACTTGCGCTGCGACTTTTTGTGCCTCTTGGTCTTGTTGCTCCAAAATTTCGGCTGTGCCACCTTTTTGCTTGCCAAAAAACTTAGCATAGCCTGCCTCGCCTGCGTAAACGTTGGTCACATCAGCAAGTCCAGTGATTTTCACATTTTCAAGCACAGGTAAATGCTCAAATGAACCGTCAAGCCCTTGCAACAAGCCCAGACCGCCGTCTGATGTACCCGTGCCGCCCAGACTGAGCATGATTTCAGTTGCCCCACGATTTTTCGCATCGATGAAAAGGGCAGCTAAACCGCGTGTAGTCGCCTGTTGAATAGTTTCAGCAGACGGTGTGATTTTGTCAATGCCGACGACTTCTGCGGCTTCGATGACCGCGAGCTGGTCTGCGAGCAAGTAGCTTGCTTCGATAGGACGCTCCAGCAAATCCACGGTTTCAACGGAAATCAGCTCTCCGCCAAGTCCGTGTTGAAGCGCTGAAATCGTGCCTTCGCCACCGTCTGCGATTTCAAAAGTCGCGACATGAGCAGCTGGAAAAGCAGACAAAATGCCTGCTTTCACTGCGTTATTTAGCTCTGCGGAGGTCGCCGATCCTTTAAAACTGTCGATTGCTACTATTATTTTCATTTTATTCTTCCTAGGTTCGGACTGCCACGAAATCCTCACACCGAAATTCTCACTGTGATGACTTGATTTTTCTTGACTGTGCCGTCAAATGTGCGGTCGCGGATGATTTCTTTGAGCGAATGAAGCACATAGTGGTCAAAGCCTGCTAGTTCTAGTTTAACAGATTTTTGGCTTGGATTGTAAAATCTTGCCAAGATTTCGCCTGTGTTTTCCGCTTTTTTGACTGTTGACAAGACCAAATCATGATTTTCTAAGCTGAACATCGAGTAGCGACAAGGCGTGATTTGCTTGCTTTTATTGAGTTTCATGGCGTGGAAAGGCATTTGGTTATAACTTTCGACTTTGGCATGATAAATTTTTTCAGCTTGTGCAACCTCGACTGCCGAATTTGTAAAGGTCAGCGCCAAATCAAGCGTGAGCTTGCCTTGCATTTGTGAGTCTGGCGTTGGTAATTTGATGCCTGATGGTCGTCCTGGACGGCGGTAAAGTTCTTCTTTGCCTAACACACCGACTGAGCGCAAGACCGTGATGGCAATCGTGTCAAACTGCTGACCAACAATTTCGTATTCTCTTGATGAATTTGTCAGCACTGCCACAGCGTGCTGGTCGTCCTCCAGCCCAACATTTCCCAAGAATGGATAAATCGCATCAGGTCGCTCGTCCCAGCCCTCTGCCTCCCAATAAGCCAGCGCGTCATCGACCACAGGACGGCGAATCGTGCCAAATTGGTTACTGGCAAAGCTCATGCTTGACGCAATCCCAGTCGGAATCAGCAGGCGCAAACGGTGGTCTTTTGCAGTATTTTCTATGGTCAATTCAACTTTGATAATGGGCGAATGTTTTTCGACAAAGAGTTTCAAACTGACAGGGATTTTGACGGTGCTGTCAGTACGCTGACGGCTTTCTGTCAGCTCTGACGGCACTTCAAAGTCATAGTCTGAAGTCAAGATAAATTCATTTTCATACTCTACAATTTTGACATTAGCCTGAGCTTGACCGATGGATGAAATCGGAATTTCGTCAGCCAGCGGTGAAAAATCGTATTCGTCGCCGTCATCTGCTGTATCGTCAAGACTGAAAACATTTTTGTAAGTACGATTTGACTTTCTGTCAGTGATGTTGACCGTGCCGTCTGTGTTGGCTGACAGGTCAAAATAGGCGGTTGAGATAGCGTTGACAGCCTCTCCAGTCAGCGCAGGGCGCGCAGCTTCACTGACATAAAGTAGCTCGTAGCCCATGGCTGGCAGCTCGCGCGTCAGCTCAATTTCGTACTGGAAAAAAGGTTCATAGTTGCCATAATGCACGATTTGACGGTCAATCAGCCCAGGGTCAAGCTCACTGACAGCACGCAGGGCATAACTGACAGGATTTCCGTCAGCATCTGTCAGCTCAAAGCCTGCCCAGCGTGTCGTGACAAGGGTTTTGACCAGTCTGTCCGTTGCGTAAGGCAAGAAATTGAAAATCCCCAACTTGTCAAATCCTGCTTTGTCAGGTGTTGCTTCGACGATTTTGCGCTTGTAAAAATCAAGCAAGCGGTCGCAGCGCTCCTCAGCTTCTTGGTAGCGCGCCTTGATTTCACGGTGAACCTTGTCCGAGCAACAAGCACCCATGGAGTCGTGCGCATGATTTTTCAGAAGTAATTTCCAGATGACCTCGACCAAGCCATGCTCATATGAAAATCCGAGGTCAAATGCCATAGACATCAAGGGTTCAAGCACATTGGTCAGCTTATTTTCAATGCGCGTATTCATCGCTTTCAGGTCTTGCCGCTGTGCGAAAATCGAGCGGTGCACACGTGAATATTTGCCGTCAATAAATTCGCCATGCAAAGTATCCAGATTTTCATGTTTTTCGATTTCTTCAAAGACATTTTCGTATTTTGACAGGAAAAATTCACGGTCAGGGTAAATTTCATTAAGCTGCGCCAAAATCTCGAAAATATTTTGTTGAATCGGCATTTGATCATGACCATTCGGCAATAATTCGGTCGCACCTGTTGCACCCTTATCCAGTACTTTGAAATACTTATCCAGTCGCTCTTTCAGGGCTTCTGGCTCCGCTGGCAAATATTTCCCAATCGCATAACCCAGCGGAAAAAGCTGCACCAAGACGCGCGAACCATCGTCAGATTCCCAGTAAAACTCGGTCTTATCTGAGCCATGACGCTCCGAAACCCCGCGCCAAAAAATCGAATATTGAATGTCAAACTGATTTAAAATCATCGGCATTTGCGACGTCTGCCCGAAAGAATCAGGAATGTAGCCAATCGCCATCGGTTGCCCCAGCTCAATGCAGTCTTTGTAGCCGTAGAGGAGATTGCGCGTAATGGACTCAGCGCCTGTCGTCATCTCATCGGTTTGCGACACCCAAGGGCCGACAATTAGGCGCCCAGCCTGCACCAACTTCCGCACGCGCGCCTTATTTTCAGGCTTGACCTCAAAATAATCCTCTAAAACCGCCGTCTGACCGTCCAGCACATAGCTTGGATAATCAGGATTGGACTCCAGCATTTCCATGATTTCGTCCATATTATTAACCAGCAAAATCTGGCTTTCTTCCGTTGAGAAATACCACTCTCTGTCCCAGTGCATATGTGGGACAACGTGAACACGTTTTTTCATAATAAGATGTGAGACCGACTGTTCTGAAATGATGAAAATTAGGACTTAAATAGTCCAAACCCAAAAGTAGAGCAGACAAGTGGTTCTGCGCTTGAAGCACTACTTCAAGGTTGCAAATAGAATTTGCAAAGCAAATTTCATTCGTAAAGGCAGGTTCCATTCTGTCTATTTTCACTCACTCCAAAGAAGCCGAACTCAATTCCTTTCTAATCTTTATGCAACTTTACGCAATTTCGCTTGACGCGTAACAATCAAAAGAATTGTAGAAACAGCTGCTCCAAGAATCGCTGCTCCAAACCAAACTAAATCAGCTGTCCAAATATTCGAACCTCCCTGAAGTAATGCCAAAGAGAAAATACCTGCTCCTGGAACATTTAACCCAATGTTAGCCGATGCAACGATACTTCCTGTTACCAAAGAACCTGCAATAAATGAACCTAACACCCGAATCGGATCTCCCATAGCAACAGGAATTGCACCTTCAGTAATTCCTGCAAAACCTAAAATCCAAGTTTGCGTTCCAATCTCACGCTCCTCTGGTGTCCAAATATCTTTTCTGATGAACATTGCTGCAGATAAACTGAAAGCAGAGACCATTTTAACAGAGGCAAAAATTGCATAAGGGATAAAGTTACCAGAAGCCATTGCCCCAATACAGAAAGCGTAAGCTGCTTTATTGACAGGACCACCGAGGTCAAAACTAACCATTGCCCCAATAATTGCGCCAAGCAAAAGTGCATTTGTTCCCTGCATTGATTTTAAAAAGTCAAGGAGTGCAGTATTAAGCCAAGCAACAGGTTGACCAATGATAAAAAGCATTAAAATCGCGGTAATTAAAGTACCTACCACAGGATAGACCCAAAAAGTTACAAAACCTTTAAAAATTCCTTTTGTTTTAATATGGCTCTTCATCCATTTCATCAAAAATCCTGCAACAAGACCTCCTAACATCCCACCAAGGAAGCCCGAATTAATGGCAGTTGCAGCAAGACCAGCCGCAAAACCAGGAGCAAGACCAGGCTTATCTGCGATAGAATAAGCCATATAAGCCGAAAGGATAGGTACCATCAAGACAGAAAGCATATTTCCGCCAAGCGTTTTAAGTGTAAATAACCAGAAGTTATTAACTGCTGGCGCAATTGGGGTCGCCATAAGATTTTGTAAATGGAAAATCTGTGTTGCCATCACAGCAAACGCCCCAATCATCCCGCCTGCAATAATAACAGGAATAATGTAAGAAATCCCTGTTAATACCGCGTCTTTAACTTCTGTCCAAAAATTCTTTTCTTGGATGTCATTGTTTTCAATCTCATCGTCATAAGATGGAGTATAGTTCTCAGCTTTTAAGAGTAGGTCACTGATGACCTTATCTGCGTTTTTTATAGGTTCTGCGACTTTGACATCAATTTTAGGTAGTTTTTTGAATCTTTCTAGTTCTTTGAGCGCCACATCATGAGCGAAGATAATCCCGACTGCATGGTTGATATCTTTTGGCGTGATACGGTCTTCGATCCCATTTGCTCCCTGCTTTTCAACTTTAGCAGTATAGCCAAGCTCTACCGCTTTCTTGGAAATTGCTTCGGCTGCCATATAGGTATGCGCAATACCTGCTGCACAAGCGGTAATACCAAGAATTAATCCCTTATTTTCTTCTGATGCTGAAACTATTTTTTCATCTGCTGTTGAGAGGATTTTTAGAAGTTCAGAAGGATTTGACGCTGTTTTGATTTTCTCTAAATAATTACTATCGCCCAGTCGAGTCGCGAGTTCTGCAAGCAAGTCTAGGTGTGTACTTCCTGCTTCTGTTTCTGGAATCGCAAGTACAAAAAGTATATCCACACGACTTTCTGTATTCAACGACGGATACTCTGCTGCTATTAATGGTTTTTTTAATCTAATTACAGCAAAAGCTGCTTGCTTCACTGTAACTGACTTTCCATGAGGAATAGCCAGACCATTTTCAAAACCTGTCACTCCCATACTTTCACGGTCATATAGCGCCTGTTTAAAGTCTGCTGCTTTCTCAACCACACCTTGCTGCACAAACTTTTGAGCAATAAACTCAAAAATTTCTTCTTTTGTAGTGAAGGATTGATTGAGAAAAATCAAATGTTCAGATGTTGCCGCTGATAAATTCATGATAACCTCCAATAAGCTTGAGTCCAGAACTTAAAAACGATAAAAAGTGAAATTTATGCACAAAATATCAGCTCATATCGCTATTGCCCTAATCGTTACTCTTAGGTGTCCTTGCACTCAGTTTTAATTTATTTTTCTATGAATTTATCTTATCATGAGAAAAGCGCTTCCCAAAAATTCTGGGAAAAAAGAAAGGCTTTACACGAAAGCCTCTAAAATTGGTGTAATTTTACACGGGAATCTTGTTAATCAATTGGTGGTTTTATTATTTATATCGAAATTGAACTCATAAATTAAAGCAATTTTTATTTCAAAAAAGCCTGAAATAGACTATGCATCACAATCAATATTGGTGTTTTATCCGTGACATCGTAGTTATCAACGATTTCTTTTTCTGTATAACAAAAAAGTGAAATATCTGAAAGTTGTGCTAGTCGATTATCTGTCAAATTAGTCAAACTAATGATTGTATGCCCTAGTTTTTTCGCATGATTTGCTAAGTCAATCACAGAATCTGTTTCTCCTGATAGGCTGATAAAAAAGAAAATTTCTTGCTCCGCGTGTTCCATCCGATGCCTGAGTTTATTTGGGTAGGTATAAAACAAAAATTTATCATCTAAGGCGTAGAAATTATCCACACAAATTTTGGCGACAAGTCCTGTCTGACCCACCGCATAAAAATTGACCGCTTTAACCTTTTTGAAAGCCGAGATTACCTTTGTTTCACGCGCCTTATCTATCAAATCAATATTTTTTAACAGAAGCGCTGCTTGGGGGTTAGAAGGCAGTTTTTTATCTGTTATTTCATGTCTTAACTCAGCTTTTAACTCTGAAAAACCCTTATAGCCTAGTTTATGGCAAAAACGCGTGATTGTATTTGGCACGGTATAAATCGTTTGAGCTAGATGAACGATTTTCATCTCAACAACTTCTTCTTTATGCTTGAGAATATAATCTACAAGGTCATCTTCAAGTTCTGTTAATTTATAATCAAAATTTATGGTACGGCTTTCAAAATTCATATCTCCCTTATTGTAACCTGTTTCACTAAAATTAGTCAAGGCTTATCCAAACATACTGATAAGGATTTAGCGTTCCTGAGAATACAGTTTGTGTGATAATATCAAGCCCTGAGAGCGAAAGTGTAACAATTTCATCACTGATATTGATGATTGAAACCAAGTTTTTTTTACCATATTCGCGCTTCAATGCAAAGACTCGTTCTCCAAAATCCAAAATCTCCTGATTACCATAAGGGTTAAAAGCTCTTTCATTTTTCCTGACTTTGAGAAGCTGAGAGAGTTTTTCGTAAATTTGTTTTCGTTCAGGATTGCTTTCAAGTTCGGCATAAAGCTTGCTTTTGTTGAGTTTTTCACGGTTGATTCGCCTTGCTATTCCTGTTTCTTGGACGGCTTTTAGGTCATTTCTTGAGCCGAAAATAGAGTGATAATAAATGGCAGGAACACCGAGAAAACTCAGTAAAATCGCGTGTGCAGCAAGTAGCTTTTCAGGAGAACCGAGCGCGGAAAGATAGTTGATATTCAGCTCATAGGGCGACTGACTGCCGTCAGGATTGTTCTTGTAGCTGACTTTCCCGCCGTTTTTCAGCACTTCTTCTGCGATTTCATCTCGTTCCTTATTGCTCAAAATCCCCTCGACAGGGCGTAGCCCAATGCCGTCATGGCTGGCGAGAAAGTTGAAATAAGTGGCGCTGTCTGAGAGGGGTTTTATCGTTTTTGCCCAGTTGGTCAGTGCTGACGAATTTCCTGAAATGAAACTGTGCAAAACCAGCGGTGGCAAGGGAAACTGATAGACCATGTTTGCCTCGTCAGTGCCATTGCCAAAATAGCTGATGTTGTCAGCGTGCGGCACGTTGGTCTCGGTGATGATTTGGACATTTGGTGCGAGGGCGTCAAGAAGTGTCCGCCAGAGCTTGATGACCTCGTGGGTTTGCGGCAGGTGCATTGAGGTCGTGCCAGATTGTTTCCAGAGAAAGCCGATTGCGTCCAGTCGGATAGAACTTGCACCGCGCGCCACGTATTCGAGTAGGACTTCGGTCAGGCGTGCTAGCATTTTCGGGTCATGTGCATTGGTATCGACTTGGTCAGCGGAAAAAGTGGTCCAGACTTTTTTGGCGTCAATTTCTGTAAATAGTGGGCTAGTGCGTGGTCGCGTTGTTTTTGAGCTGTCAAAATTTTCGTCAAAGCTGATGAAAGCGTTTTTAAATTCTTCATCTTCTGTCAAAAATTTCTGAAACCAACTCGATGATTTTGACAGATGATTGCAGACAAAATCAAACATCAAACGGCGCTCCTGCGCCAGATTTTCCACATCAGACCAATCGCCAAAATCAGGATTAATCTGCAAATAATCGACCACCGAAAAGCCGTCGTCGCTCGTGTAGGGGAACATGGGCAGGAGATGAATGTCGGTGAAATCAGGCAATTTCTCCGTAATCACATCGCACAAAACGGCAAGCGGCGCGCGCGTCCCCTCTCGAAAACTGTCGCCGTAGGTAATCAGATAAGTCGTTGCCTCGCTGGGTTTCGTGACCTTTTTTGACAGCTTTGTCCGCGCAAGTAAGTGTTCAAAAAGCTGTTTTGCCTCAACCAAGTCGCTCTCGCTGTAAATTTTTTCTAAATGTAAATTGATTTTTTCTTGTAAGTTCAAAGTTTTATCTCCAAATTTGCGAAGTCTTTGGCTGTCAGCACTGACCGCTTTTCCGTCTGCATTTCTGACAAGTCAACTTGTGGAAAATCAGGCAATTTGACCGCTTCGTCAGACGGATTGAAGACCCGCAAGATTAAATCGTCAGTTCTTTCTGCTTTTTTGAAAGCTGACACAAATAATTTTTCTGACAAAGTCAATAAATTCAAGCTGTCAGGTAGATTTTTCATAGCTTCAGGCTGTGGTAATTCAAAGCGCTCCAAACGTTCTTCAAAGGAGTTCAAAGTTTGCAGTTGATAAGTCAGCTGACCGCTCGCAAAGGCTTCTGCCGCATGATACTGCTCTGCCACATCAAGATTTTCCATCCATTGATAGGCATAATCAAAGCGCAAATCGCCCAACAGCTGCGCATCTGGCGTTTCCACCACTTTGTTGTTAATCCCTGACGCGCGCCCAGGCCGCCAAGCCAGATCATCTCGTCCAAGCAAGCCCACCGAGCGAAACAGCGTCAAGTTCAGACTGTCAGCTGTCGCCTCGTACTCTTTCAGCCCTTTTGTATAAAGGCTGACCGCGCCCGTCTCTTCAGGCACCACGACAAAGCGCTCCAGCGGATAAATCGCCTGCGGACTTTCGACAAAGCCCTCCTCGCGCCAAGTCGCCAGATGGGGATTGACATTTTGCCGTTTTTGCAGGCTAAATCCTTGGTCGCCGTAGCTGATTCCCGCCTGATTTTCGCCGTGAAAGCGCACGCGCACTCGATGATTTTCTTGATGATTTTTGATTTTATGAGAAATTTTGACAAGTTTTGAGTCTTTTTCAAGTTCGATTTCCGTTAAAATTTCTTGTCCTGCAAGTTCGCAGGAAAGCAACATTGTGCTGGTCAGTGCTGACGATGTTGTTTTGACCAAGCTAAATTTTCCTGAGACAGTCGGCAGGGCGCCGTCAGCTGGCGAGTAATCGTAAGAGTCGCCTGCGTCTATCGTGTCCTCAAAATCAAACCAATTTGACTTGACAGCACCGTCAGAAAGCCTTGTCAGCACTAGATTTCCCTTGTCAAAACTGACAGAATAGTCTGCGTTAGAAATTTCTGCTGACAGATTTTCTGTCAGTACTGACGGAGCGCCATTTTCAAGCTCAAAAGTCCGATAGCCGAAACCGTCAAATTTGACAGTTGCCAAAATTTCGCTTCGATAATAGCCAGGAATTTCGACTTCGCGCTCGCCGTCAACCGTGACCTTGACCTGTTTACCACCAGAAATGTAATCTTGGCGAAGCAAAACCTGCTCAACATTTTTCAGTCGCAGCATTTTTTCAGCTGTGAAAATCACAAATTTAATCGTTTTCGTGATTTCCTTTGGCAAGAGATTGAAAGCAATCACTGTATTGTCTCCAATGCCGCGCGCAATCTGCTTTTTCAGGATATTGATATAGCCGTCGGCGATACGTTCAATTTTCAACAGGCGATTTTTAATCGCCAAATTCGTCTCGTCAGAATTACAGCCACCGAGCGAATCATGGGCGTGCGCGTCAAATAATTCACGCAAGCAATCATTAATCCAACTTTGCGGATAAGTGCCGCCCAATTTTTCTGTCAGCACTGACAGCGGCTCCAGCTGCTGATAAATTTTTTCTTCCACGCGCGAATTAAGCATTTTCAAATCCACCCGCTGCGAGCGAATCGTGTTGTGAATCCGTGACTTTTGACTGGCTATCAATTCGCCAGAAATCCTGTTAGCTGCACTGTCAAATTTGACAGTTCTCATAAATTCCTCATAATTTGACAAAACAAACTCATAAGGTAAATCTTGCGCATTCAACTCCGCAACCACCTGCGGAAAATGCGTGCGCACCAGCACCTGATCGCCACCAGCAGGCAAGAGCAAAGGTTTATTTTCTGGTGTCATCGCTGCCAATTTGTCCAAAATCGGCAACAAAGAATGCTTGACATACTCCTCATCACTGGCAAGAAATTTCCCAGGTCCATAACCAAAATACAGATTATTCGTCTGAACCGTCTCCCCATTTGGCGCCGCCCAGATAAAATTCAAATCCTTCTCAACTTGCGCATTGTATAGACCACGTTGCAGGACAGCGTCATTCAGCCCAAAACGCTTAAAAATACTTGGCAGATAAGCATTTTGCCCAAAAACATCAGGCAAATAGCCCACAGACATTGAGCCACCGAGCGCATCAGCGCCCATTTTCCCAAGCAATAAATTACGAATCACAGACTCCGTTTGATTGAGCAAAGTATCGCATTGCGTGTACCAAGGACCAACTTTCAGCCGTCCGCCTGCAATCAAACGCTCCGCCAACTCACGTTTTTCAGGATATTTGCTAAGAAAATCCTGCATCACGGAATATTGCCCATCAAAAACATAGCTCGGAAATTCTTCATGTTCATCAAGAAAATCCAGCAAAAAATTCATATTTTGTGACAAAATCACATTGGAATCTTCCTGTGAAAAGTACCACTCACGGTCCCAGTGGCTGTGGGGTACGACATATACTTTACGTTTCATATTTTTTCTTTCTTTTTTTGGAAATATTTCTAGTAATGAATATTCAACTAATAATGAGTGCTCAGCGAACTTTCTCGTGCAAACTCTAGTTCATCTCTAGTCGCTTCGCGCCGTCGAACTCACAAGATTTTGCTACGAGATGATTTCGCTTGCGCGGAAGATTGACAGCTAAAGCTGTTAAGCTTCCCATTATGAGTTAAACATTCGGTAATTTGTGCTACGCACGAGTTTGCTGCGTAAACGTCACACATCAAATCAAAAACTCGTAATTTCCTATAAAAATTTCCCTTATCAACCGCTATGCGGAAACTTGGCTTTGCCAAGATTTTTTAAAGTCTATAACACCAAAGAAAGGAGAATTTCTTCTCCTTTCCAGCGATTTCAAAGTTAATATTCAACCTTTTCGCCACGGGCTTCGCGTCGTTTAATCAGGGCAAAGCGGACAAAAATATTGAGAAATGCGACAAGGAGTACGCCAACAAGCAAGCCAAGTAAGTAAGCTGGAATATTTGTCACCAAAGGCCAGCCCCAAACGGCAGGCAATGGCAGCCATTGCACCGCACCGAGCGCGACCGCAGTGCAAGAGCCAGCAATCGCACCAATAATATTAATCGGCACCACAATCAAAGGATTGCGTAGCATGAAAGGAATCCCACCCTCAGAAATCGCAATGAAACCAAGGATAAATGAAGTACCACCAGCCACACGCAAATCTTCAGGATAGACACGACGGCGGACAACAAAACGGTCAATAATCGTAGATAAACCAAGCCCAATCGGCGGAATAACAATCGCCAAGACACGTGCAGTCAAAGGGAAAGTCTTATCTGCAGCCAAGGCAATATTAATCGCACCAGCCGCTTTATTGACAGGTCCACCAAGATCAAATGCCGTACAAGCCGCAATAATCGACGACAGAAGCAATTTGCCAGAGCCTGACATTGAGGTGATCCAGTCAGAAATCGCTGCGTTCATTCCACCAAAAACAGGTTGAACCAAAGCAAAATTTAACACAAAGATAATGAAAACAGAAATACCAGGAATCAAGAACATCGGCTTAATCGCCTGCAAGTTTTTAGAAACCTTGACGTGTTCATTGAGCCATTTCACACAGAAACCAGCAACCAGACCTAAGATTAAAGCCCCCAAGAAACCAGATGGAATCGCCCCTTTATTAAATGCTGCAAGTGAAGCAATCGCAGCATTTGTGCCGTCCACACCAGTAGGCGCAGTCGTCGCAGGAATCCCGATTGATGCCCCCCAAATCGTGAACTGCAGACCACTAGAGAACAAACCACCAGCAAAACCAGCAACCAAGCCTGTCCGCCCAGCAATCGAATAAGCCACGAACATTCCAAAAATCGGATAAATGAATTTGAGTAAAAGGCTACCAAAAGCATAAAGATAGTTGGTGTAAAGGGTCAATCCGCTCGCCGCAGCGGCACCACCAGGGAAGTAAGCGGCAGACCCCACCGCCGTCATCGGCAAGTGCAAAATATAAGCCCACACCAAAGTCGCAATCCCCATCATCAGCCCAGCAGCCACGAGCAAGGGAATCATGTAAGAAATCCCTGTCATGACTGATGTAGAGAGCGTTTTGAGGAAACTTTGTTTCTGTTCAGGTTCGTCAGTACTGACCGCATTCTCGTCAGCTGGTTGATAATTTTTCGCTTTTTCGAGTAGGTCATTGATGACCTTATCCGCATTTTTGATTGGTTCAGACACAGGCACATCGACTTTTGGCAATTTTGCAAAACGTTCCAGCTCTTGTAGCGCTACATCATGCGCAAAGATAACACCGATGGCTTTGTTGACATCAGTCGCGCTCAAGCGATCCTCAATGCCGTTAGCGCCTTGTTTTTCGACTTTAGCAGTGTAGCCAAGCTCTACCGCTTTCTTGCTGATGCTTTCTGCAGCCATATAAGTATGCGCAATTCCAGCCGCACAAGCGGTAATGCCGAGAATTAATCCTTTATTTCCAGCTTGTCCTTGCACCACTTTTTTCTCTGTTGTTGCCAATAATTTCAAAATTTCAGCTGAATTGCTCGCTGATTTCACCTTCTTGAAATAATCCGCATCGCCAAGACGCGTCGCAAGCTCTGCCAAAATATCCAAATGCGTGCTACCTACTTCGCTTTCTGGAATGGCTAGCACAAACAGCGTATCCACCTGATTATTAGGGTCAAGCGAAAGATATTCAGCACTCGCAAGAGGCTTCGCCAACCGAATCACAGCAAAAGTCGGCTTTTTGACTGTACTTGATTTACCATGTGGAATCGCAAGTCCATTTTCAAAGCCCGTCAAGCCTTCATTTTCACGGTCATAGAGCGCCTGCTTATAATCCGCCGCACTTGCAACGACCGCTTCTTCAGCAAATTTCTGAGCCACAAACTCAAAAATTTCTTCCTTCGTAGTAAAAGCCTGATTAACAAAAATCAACTTTTCCGATGTTGCATGAGATAAGTCCATGAGAACCTCCAATAAGATGTGAGTCTGGTCTAAAATACTGTGCTTTAAGCTTAAAATTCAAGAATAGCAGATATCAGATTTTCGTGAACTGCTTTAAAGTGATTAAAATTCGTGATTTTACGTGAAGCTTAAGCCCAATTTATTTTCTTGCTTTAGTAAGACAAACTCAATTCATAAATTTTCTATGCTTTTATCTTATCATGAATGTAAACGTTCTTTTATCCAATTTCTGGATAATTGTCCAAAATAAGTAAACGCTTCATTTTTTGTGTTAAAATAATAATATGGGAATATTATTAAACAACTTTCAGAGTCAAATGAAGTATTTGACTGAAAGTGAACTGTCCGTCTTCGTTGAAATAGATAATCGACCAGAAATTTTAATTTCATCAAATTTAACAAAACTATCTGCTGAACTTTTATCATCTAATTCTACAATTATAAGACTTTGCCAAAAATTGGGGTTTACTGGATTCAGTGAATTTCGCTCGGAGATTAAAAAATTAATTGAACAAACAAGGTATAGCGCCCAACCCGATTTACTAAAACGCTACCAATTTTTCTTTAATGAGATTCTACCCAATATTAATCAAGATAAACTCGAATTTTTTGCTGAAAAAATTCACAAATCAAATAATATTTTCATTGTAGGACTTGGATTGACCAAACCTATTGCCGAATATATGTCAAAATACTTATATCAACTTGACCGAGCAGCGATTTATGTTTATGAAAGCCATATGCTTGATTTACTCCCCAATCTTCTTCAACGCTCTGATTTAGTGATTTTTATCTCTGAAAGTGGAGAAACAAAGAGTTTACTCTCATGTGCCTCAAAGGCAGCTCAAAGTGCGGCGACACTTCTTTCTATCACTAATTCTCAGCACAACCCCCTTAATCATACTACTCATATGAGCCTAACTTCACGGATGCCTGAAAATCATTATCATAACTACGATGTCACAAGTCGAGTCTTCCAGACCGCTATCATTGACCTTGTTTTAGATATCTATCTCAATAAATACCTAAAAACTCCCGAATAACGGGAGTTTTGGTTTTGTGGCAGAAGCTGAATAGTATTAATAACTTTTTTGTTCCGGTGAGAAATCACTTTCACTATCATCTTTTCCGACAATTTTTACAAGTGTTTCTTCTGCTTCATTGAGTGTTTTTTTCAAGCTTTCAGATAACTTCATTCCTTTTTGAAATTCTGCAATCGCATCTTCCAAAGCGACATCACCCAACTCCAATTTTCGAACAATTGTTTCTAATTCTGCAAGGTTTTCTTCAAATTTTTTCTCTTCTTTTTTAGTTGGCAAGATAGCTCTCCTTATATACTAACTTTAAAATCTAAGTAACAACCGCAATTGACGTCTATTTTTATCAAAGCAGCACTAAGCTTCGAATTTCGTCCGACTGCTCTAGGGCGTTAGTGCTTTAGCACTTAGGCTTCTGGGACAGGGTGACCTCATATCGAAGATGTGAGGTTGTGCCCTAAATTCAGTGGTGAGTTGTCCTTTTATCAGTCGCTTTAGCGACTAGAGAAAATGGACAAATGTTTTACGAAACTCCCACTGAATAAGTCTTGACTTCATTCATCATCCTCCCATTTGCTCTCGAAAAATTTTCCCATTAAGCAAACAAACAGTAGAGCGAAGATAAAGGCTGGACAAAAACAAACGGCGTGCGCCTGCGAGTGTAATATCCTAGAGATAATACACAGCCCGACTGTTCTGGTATTGTTTTTAATCCAGATACACCCTAACAATTGACTATTGGATTTGCGCACTGACTGTGCCATCACTCAATCCAATTTCAATCTTATCACCTGTTTTCACATCTTTCACACTTTTGACAATTTTTCCTTCGCTGTCAGTAATGACAGAAAAACCACGCGCTTTTATTTTAGAAATGTCCAGTAGAAGTAAAGACTGATAAAGACGTTCTGTCAGGTTTTTCTTGTGTTCAATAATTTTTGTATAAGCTGGCACTAATTTTGTAGCTGACAGTTCATAGCGATGTTGACTCGTCGCTAATTTATTTTCTGTCAGTACTGACAAACGCTCTGTCAGACGATCTAGTTTCTGTAAATGACCATCGTAAAGCCTTTCCGGCTGTCTGAACACCACAGAATTTGACAATTTATCGACTTGCTCTCTTTTGAGATTAATCAGTGTTGACAGACGATTGGTCAGTCTATTTTGCTGTTCTGCTGTCCAGTTTAAAAGGTCAATTTTAGTATTTGGCGTAGCAAGTTCCGCTGCTGCCGTGGGAGTCGCAGCTCTACTATCCGCAGCAAAATCCGCCAAAGTCACATCCGTTTCATGCCCAACAGAAGAGATGATTGGAATACGTGATTCAAAAATAGCACGTACTACAATTTCTTCATTAAATCCCCAGAGGTCTTCAATGGAGCCACCACCCCGCCCAATAATCATCACATCGAAATCTGTACGTGAAGAAGCTCGTCTAATATTTGTTGCGATTTCCTCTGCTGAACCTTCACCTTGTACTTTTGTTGGATAAAGCACAATCTCACTCATTGGAAAACGGCGCTGGACAGTCGTAATAATATCGCGAATAACCGCGCCTGATGGACTTGTTACAACAGCTATTTTATGAGAAAATTGTGGCAAATTTTGTTTCCATTTTGAATCAAATAACCCTTCAAGTGTTAGTTTTTTCTTCAATTGCTCAAATTTAACCGCAAGTGCGCCTATGCCATCAGGTACTAAACTCTCGATATTAATAGAGTAGGAACCATTTGCAGGATAAATCGAAATTCGCCCCACAACAAGCACCTTCATGCCTTCTTCAAGCTTAAAGTCTAGTTTTCTAAATTGCCCTGCCCACATGGTCGCCTGAATGACCGCACCTTCATCTTTCAACGCAAAATACTGGTGATTCGGTCTTTGCCTAAAATTTGAAATCTCGCCTGTCAAGTAGACACGCTCCAAATATGGGTCACGGTCGAATTTAGCTTTGAGATATTTTGTTAAAGTAGATACAGATAAATATTCAGTCAAGATAAAGCCCCTCAGGATAAAGTCTATCCGAAATCTTAGATAAAATGCTCACGGTGAGCATTATGATAATATAAACTATAGGTAAAACTCCAGCAGAAAAATAATAAAAGTATAAAAACGCTATACCAAAAATAGCTCCCTCAATTAAAAGTTTAACCACTAAACCAAGTTTGATTTTCGCTTTTGGAGCGACAAAAGTACCCCAGACCCTAAGCACGACAATCGGTACAAAGATACCTGTCAATAAATTAAGTGGAAAAATAAATTTCAATCCAAACCAGACAAATATAACTAAACTTACCATTTCGCACAAAAACCGAATAGCATTGATGATGTAAAATAAATTTTTCATATTACCTGATTTCAGAAAGTCAGCATTAGTATACTATTTTTTTCATTAGTTAACTTTGCTCATTCACATAGTTGGTAAAGTCCAGACCACTGCCAGCCCAAACCAAATTACCAATAATACATAACCCGCAACATAAATTGCTTTATGAGCAAAATCGCTACTTGAAAAACGCTCTTTTGTGTAATACACCCAAGCAACAAGTACAGCTAAGGGGGCGATAAACCATAAAATTGTTTCTAATGTCATTTTAATTTTCTCTCTGCTGCTCTCAATGTCTGTTCCATTAGCATCGTAATCGTCATAGGTCCTACTCCACCAGGAACCGGTGTAATCAAGCTCGCAATATCTTTGACTTGCTCAAAATCAACATCACCATGTAATTTTCCATTCTTATCCCGATTCATTCCAACATCAATGACAACTGCGCCTTCTTTAACGTCATTCCTACCTATGAAACGATCTTGACCAATGGCAACTACTAGAATATCCGCTTGCCTTGTGAGTTCTGATAAGTTTTTTGTCCTAGAATGTGCGATTGTTACAGTCGCATCTGCCATCATAAGAAGTTGAGCCATAGGCTTTCCAACGATATTTGAACGTCCAACTACAACCGCTTGCTTACCAGATAACTCAACATGATACTCTCGAAACATCTCCATAATCCCAGCTGGAGTTGATGGAATCATCAAAGGATTTCCTGACCAAAGTCGCCCCATGTTCATTGGATGAAAACCATCTACATCCTTTTCAGGAGTAATCGCAAGTAGGACTTTTTCTTCTGAAATATGTGCAGGTAGAGGAAGTTGAACTAAAATACCGTGCCAAGTATTATCATTATTTAACGTTTCAATCAAATTTAATAATTCAATTTCTTCTATTTCCTCAGGCAACCGAAGCACACTGGACTTCATACCTATTGCTGTTGCTTGACGTTCTTTATTTCTTACATAGATTTGGCTTGCAGGATTTTCCCCAACTAAAATCACGATTAATCCTGGAATAATTCCAGAAGCTTTTAATTTTTCAACTCTAACTTTCAACTCTGCTTGCATTTTTGCAGCGAGTGCTTTTCCATCTATCAATTTCATATTATTCATTATATCATAAGCTGAGTTGCTTCTCCTTTATCCTTTTATAATATTTCTTACTTTAAATTTGATTGTTCGTAAATTTATTTGAGTCTATTTGATAAATGCTATATAAAGTCAAGACTTATTCAGTGGGAGTTTCGTAAAACATTTGTCCATTTTCTCTAGTCGATATCTTCGCTGCGCTACGCTGTTCATTCGCTCTATCTCCGCTTTGCTACGCTGCCGATTTCACTAAGCCACTAAAGTGGCAAGTTCAAATCGCAAGAGACTAGATGAAACAACTAGCATATCCGTTGCTGCTTTAGCGTAAACGGCTATCCTATAAAGTCGCAAGGCGAAGTGGTCTTGTCCCTGAAGTCTAAGCGCTAGGGCAGTCGGACGAAATTCAAAGATTGCCATTCCGACTAGGTGCTTTGCCTTTTGCTCTTACTGCTTTAGCAGTTAAGCAAATGGACAGCGTAGCAAAGCGGAGATAGCACGCACTTGCTTTGATAAAATATAAAATCATATAGACTTGACTTTTATCATTTACAAGTGTAAACTTTAATTATAAATAAATCTTCGATCTAACGAGTTAATAGTGTAAAAGGAGGAATAAAATGTTAGAAAAACACCATTCACACTTGGAACATGAAGAGCATATGTCCATGTCCAGTTCACACCAAGTTCAGCCTGAGCATCACGATATGATGCATATGAATCAGCCACATGACATGGATATGATGAATCATGGTGGACATATGATGCATATGGGAAATATGTCTTTAAAATTAAAAGTTGCAATTATCCTTATGATTCCACTACTCCTTATCTCTCCAATTGCTGGCTTTACAATCTTGAAATTCCCTGGAAGTGAGATAGTACAGCTCATTCTTGGGACGGCAATCTTTTCTTACTCTGGTACTCCTTTTTTCAGCGGTGCAAAAGGTGAGCTTAAAAGTCATAAGCCTGCTATGATGATGCTCATCACAATGGGTATCACTGTTGCTTACGCCTATTCCGTTTATGCTACAATCATCAGTCTAACCGGTGGAATGGCAATGAATTTTTGGTTTGAGCTTTCCACTTTGATTGTTATCATGCTCATTGGACATTTGATTGAGATGAAAGCAGTCATGGGAGCGGGCGATGCATTAAAAGACCTTGCTAGCCTTATTCCCAAAAAAGCCCATCTAAAAAGCGGAGAAGATATAGATATTTCTGAGCTACAAGTCGGCGATACACTTTTAGTCAAAGAAAATGAGAAAATCCCTGCTGATGGTTTGATTTTAGATTCTGCAAATGTTGATGAATCAATGATTACGGGTGAAAGTCGTGCAGTAAATAAAAAGCCTAATGACCCTATCTATGGTGGTTCACTCAATCAAAATATCCCATTTGAAATGACTGTCACAACAATCGGAAAAGACAGCTTCCTCAATCAAGTTGCTGAACTTGTAAAAAATGCCCAATCGCAAAAATCTAATCTTGAAAATATGGCAGACAAAGTAGCTGGTTATCTTTTCTATGCTGCCTTGAGTGTTGGGATTATTTCATTTGTTTTTTGGGCGATGACTTCTAGTTTCAGTTTTGCTTTGCTTCTTGCAGTTTCCGTCTTTGTTATTGCTTGTCCCCATGCTCTCGGACTTGCAGTTCCACTTGTAGTATCGCGTTTGACAAGTATTTCTGCAAAAAATGGTTTATTAATTCAAAATCGTACTTCCCTTGAACAAATCAGTAGTATTAAATATGCATTGATGGATAAAACAGGAACTTTGACTGATGGTCAGTTCAAAGTAAGAAAGGTTGTTGATTTTACTGGAAATACAGATATTTTACAACTAATGGCTACTTTAGAACAGAGTTCCACTCATCCGATTGCCTTATCTATCGTGAAATCTGCTAAAGATTTGCCACTGCTTCCGGCTGAAAATGTTCAAAATATACCTGGAATTGGTCTATCCGGACAAATTTTGAGTAAAAGTTATGAGATTGTCAATCTTAAATACCTGCGTAAACAACAGCTTAAGTTTGATGACACACGTGTCATTGAATCTCTAAATCTTGGTTTAACTCTTTCTTTCTTGATTGACGAAGAAAAAAATGTCCTCGGTTTTATCGCTTTAGGAGATTCACCTAAAAATGATGCTAAAGCTTTTATTGCAGGGCTTCTTGCGCAGGGGATTATACCCGTGATGCTGACTGGTGATAATCAAGCTACTGCTGAAAAAGTTGCCAGAAACCTAAATATTCCAGAATTTCGTGCCGAATTAAATCCCGAAGATAAAGCAAACTTAGTGAAAGAATATCAAAAGAAAGGCGGTGTCCTTTTCATTGGTGATGGTGTCAATGATTCTCCTGCTCTTGCTACTGCAGACATCGGTTTTGCAATTGGAGCTGGAACCTCTGTCGCAATTGCTACAGCCGATGTTGTGCTCGTCAACTCTAATCCTAGTGATGTTTTAGATATGATTAATATTTCTAAGAAAATGCTCAGAAAAATGAAACAAAATCTTTGGTTTGGAGCTGGCTACAATATCATAGCTATTCCAATTGCTGCCGGGATTATCTACCCATTTACGGGACTCTACATTGATCCTTTGATTGCAGCCGTATTGATGTCTGCTTCGACCGTCATCGTTTCTATCAATGCTATGGGTTTAAAATATGATAACAAAACGACTGACAGATGATAAAATTTTCTGTCAGTACACTTATGAATCAAAAAAACTCTGTCAGTATACTGACAGAATTTTTTATTACTAATAAAACGGTATTTTCAATAGAAATAACCTAAATCACTAGCAACAGTTGGATAAGCTGATATCATTTTATCAAATTCTAACAAATTAATTTTCTGTTGAATCAAAATCATCAATAAATTAATGACCTCGTCAGCAACTGAACTTACTGTCACAGCCCCAACAATTTCGTTCGCATCATTGACAGCCACTTTCATTTTCGCCACAGGGTCATTTATTCGTTTATAAGTGTACCATGATGACAAATCAAACGACTTCAACTTAATACCTTCACCTTCTAATTTTCCAACTTGCGCAAGTTTAGTAGCACCAAAAATAACTGCTGGAATCACAGGATAGTCGATAGGCTGTCTGTCAGTACTGACAAAATTTTCTCCAAGATAACGCCCTTCAAAATCCGAAACAGGAGTAAAATGGCCTTGCTTTTTTGAAATGACATCGCCAAGTGCATAGATTTGTGGGTGACTTGTTTGTAGATATTCATCAACAAATACTCCCGATTGATCCGCCCCAACACCTACTGCTTCAAGATTAAGTAAATCAACATTTGCTATCCGTCCCACTCCAGCAATGACAAGGTCTGTCAGTAACTGATGACCATTTTTGTCAGTAATGACAAAGCCGTCAATACTTTTCTCAACTTTGCTGATGTTGATATTTTCTTTAAAAACAATTCCTTCAGCCTTGAGTTGATTGAGAAAAACTTCTCCGATTTCTTTGTCAAAATGACCGATTTTCAAATCCCCTGATGCAATAACAGTCACTTCCGCTCCTGTCGCGTGAGCAATTTGGGCAAGTTCTAGAGAAACTGACCCTGCGCCAATAAATGTTACTTTTCGAGGCATTTCCTCAAGTGCTAGAAAATCATTGCTTGTTTTCAGAAATTCCTTACCAACAATATCTAATTGACGAGGTCGAGTTCCTGTCGCGATAATATAATTTCTAGCTTTATAAACTTTATCTGCCACTTGTATTTCACCAGTAGTGGTGAAACTTGCCATGCCATAGAGCGTAGTAATTCCTGATTTTTGCAAACCAGCGAGCGTTTTTTCTTCAAGTGGGTCTGTAATTGCAAGTTTTCTCCCTCGAATGCCTTTCCAATCTAAGCTCAACTCCCCTGTAATACCTTGATTTTTTAGATTTTCAACCCGAGCTTTTGCTTCAACAACCGCCATCATCACTTTTGTAGGGTCACATCCATAATTTGGGCAAGTTCCACCCCATTTATCATTTTCAATGATTGCAACTTTCCTTTTACCATTGTTAAGAGAATAAGCCAATCCAAGTCCACCAGGCCCAGCTCCAATAATAATATAATCAAACATCCTTTCGCTCCTCCATTTTCAATTTTATTCTTTTATTAACAAATTAACATCTCTTGCTCATTTTACTTTTTTTATGCTTATTTTAAAAATATTCTGCTTGCAGTAATATTTATTCTCAAATAAAAAAACAGCGGTGTTGCCCGCTGAATTTTCTATCCTTCATTTTTTAATTGTTCTAACTCATATTCACGGACTCTTTCTGTCGCCACTTTAATTTCTACCTGTCTGATTTCTCTTGGTAAGAATTTTCTAATCTCATCTTCATTATAACCAACTTGAAGTCTTTTATCATCAACAATCAATGGACGGCGCAACAATGTGCGATTTTCATCCATAACCTCAATTAAATCATTAAGCATAATATTTTCAAAATCAATATTCAGGCGATGGTAAGCTCTACTTCTCTTAGAAATAATATCCTCCGTTCCCCCTTCTGTTAGAGATAGAATCTCCAGAAAATCCTCTTTGCTAATTGTATCTGTTAATAAATTTACTTCCTGATACTCCATGCGATGACTTTCTAGCCATTCTTTTGCTTTTTTACATGAACTACATGCTACTACAGTATAAATTTTTATCATAAGAACTACCTCATTTACTTTTCATTATTTTCTCATTCGTTCTTAATTATATTCTAACATAAATATAAGATTTGTAAATACTTTTATTAGATAAAAATTAGCATTTAATCTAAAAATAATCTATAAGAAAAAAGACTGAAACTATTCAGTCTTTTTAACTTAGCAAGTGCGTGCTATCTCCGCCCTTTGGGCTACGCTGTCCATTTGCTCTATCTCCGTTTCACTGCGCTGTCGATTCTCGCTACGGCACGAACGTGCCTAGTCGAAGTCGCAAATCGCTACGTGCTCTGCACGCCGTTCTACGAACGGTCTACGCAACTTCGTTGCTCCGCTGTCCGTTTGATTGCCATTTGGCGTTGGCACTTTAGTGCCTTACAGCCAATGGTCATGCGAAGCTAACTGCTAAAGCAGTAAGAGCAAAAGGCAAAGCGATAAGGCGAAGTAGCAAGCTCTGCTTTTGTTCTACTGCCCTACGACCTTAGCGCTTTAGCGATTGCGATTTGAGCTTGTTGCTTTAGCAACTTAGCGAAATCGACAGCGGAGCAAAGCGAGATAGACTTCAGGGACAGGGTGACCTCATATCTTTGATGTGAGGTTGT
>Ga0099364_10000264_pt1 | contig 87677 bp, 64 predicted proteins | sample TergutTh196P3_FD_73070 | JGI IMG/M metagenome (GOLD analysis project Ga0099364, IMG submission 73070) | Microcerotermes parvus P3 segment gut microbial communities from Pointe-Noire, Republic of the Congo - Th196 P3 | ecosystem: Host-associated > Arthropoda: Insects > Digestive system > Gut ...
GAGCGATTATGTCTCTCCCTATGTGGGCGCGTACTATGACTACGAGTTCGGCGGCAAGGTCAAGGCCACGGCCAATGGCGAATCCATTGCCGCGCCTTCCTTGAAGGGCGGCACGGGCGTGGGCGAACTCGGTCTTTCATTCGCGCCTTCCAGAAGCACGCCCCTGTCCATTGATTTGGGCGTGCAAGGCTATACGGGAAGACGCCAGGGCGTGACCGGCTCATTGCAACTGAAGTTCGAGTTCTGACTCTGACGTTTTACCGGCAAACAACAGCAATGCGCGGCGACACCTTTTGACTTGCGGCTTGCAAACCCCCGTCCCTACGGGACACCCCCTTTAAAAAGGGGGCTTTGCGTCGGAGCAGCTTTGGGGTTAGCCCCCTTTATAAAAGGGGGTGGCGCGTTAGCGCCGGGGGTTTGCCGAATAGCTACCGCTTGCGGCGTAGCCACAAGCGGGAGAGGGAATGCGGTTATTTTGCCTCTCCCCGCACATCGCTTGACCGTCGCTTTATTAACGGAAAGCGCTATGGAACGCCATTCTCGTTTTCCGGATCACATCAGGCACGCAGCATTTGCCAACGCCCGATATGTTCGTCATTCCCTGTTTCGTCGGGTTCTACCTGTCCGCAGATGACGCGCGCGCAACGCCCTGCTCGCAGCCAAACGGTAGCGAGAGTCTGCGCCCGTTGCCAATGAACCGCTACGTCGTCGGGCCAGGGTTGGTAGAGCGCGTTTTCAATGCAGGGAAAGCTCTTCTTCAGGGCAATGGCGGCGACAATAGGTTGCGAGGCGAGAAAGTCGAACGGGAATACAGGTTCGCGGGCAAATTCGATGCAGGAGACGAGGCGGTTTCCGGCGGTGATGATGCCTGTATGCGAACCCCACAGCAGCATGGTCGGCATGTCGGGTTGCCCATCCAGAATCGAAGCGACGCCTACGATGACAAGCTCGGTCAGAACCCCGGCGCGACGTAGCGGCACACTGGCGTGTTGCCTGGCGAGAGCGGAGAGAGTGGTCGTGTCAAAGCGGTGTTCGCGCATGGCGCTAATTTTCGGCGTATTCATGCGCTGGCTCCTGGCCTGGGGCAGCGTTCGACGATCAGGGCGGCGGTACTGCCCGCAAACCCGACGAGGTTGAACAGAATCCGACGCGGAAAACCGTGGCGTGTTTGCCAGACTGGCGTATCGAGCAGAGCCAGCAGGGCGGTGAGTTCAGCAGGGCCGCAGGCTCCCAGCGTGTGTCCGAGCCGACGCTTGAGGCTGATTTCCGCTGGTCGCCCGGAGCCGAACACAAAATCGAGCGCGGCGTTTTCGGATTCGTCAATACCGGACAAGCTGCTGCGGTGCGGTTTGACGAGATCAATGGCTGTGGCGTCGAGTTGGGCATCACCAAGCGCGGCAGCGATGTTGGCGGCAATGGGTCTTCCGTCGGGAGTGGGCATGGTAGCGGCGTGTCCGTCAATGCAGAGGCGGCACGCGGCAATCCGCCAGTCTGAGCCGGGTTGCGCGGTGAGGAAGAGACCGGCGGCGGCTTCGCCGAGAATCAGGCCGTTGGCTTGTTCCGCGCACGCGAGCAGGCCAAGGCTGGCAAAGCCGGCAAGGGTCGTTTTGCAGCCGAATTCGATGCCGAGCGCCAAGGCTTCATCAATTTCGCCGTGGGCAATCAGGGTGAAGGCGGCTTCAAGCGCAGCCAAGCCGGATGTGCAAGCGGTGGCGAACATCCACGGCGCGGCCTTGCAGCCGAAGGCCAATCGGACTTCCCGGTCGAGAATGGCGACATCGCTGTGGGACGGATCGGTAACGATCATCCTGAGCGTTTCGATTTCGCCGGTTCCATGCGCGGATGAGCCTATGAAGAGCGGCAGGTCATTGAGCAAGTCCGGGGCTTCTCCGGCGGTAAGTTCAGCCGCAAGCAGATTGAGCGCGCGCCGGGTACGGGCAGTCCAGTTTTCTTCCGCAAGGGGCAGGGCGAACCAGGGCCAGGACTCGCCGAGCAGTTCGCATTCGGAAAGGGGCGTCTTGTCCGCGAGCAGCGATTCGGCTGCCTCGGCGGCAGAAAGCCCCAAGGCCGAAACATGGCCGATACGCTTGATGTAGACTGGACGAGCCGCATTCATGCAGGCGCATCCGCTTTGTTCCGGTCTTTCAGCCATGCCGCGAGATTGGCGACATTTGCGAAAATGAGACGAGTCTCCTTGCTGTCGGTGATCCGAATGCCGAACTTCTTTTGCAACGCCATCGAAAGTTGCAAGGCGTCCAGTGAATCAAGCGCAAGCCGCGTTCCCGCGCCGAACAGTATTTCATCGTCGCCAATGGAAGCAGGATCGCAGTCCTTGTCGCAAGCCTGGACAATCAGGGTCTTGAGGGCGAGATTCAGATCGTTCATGTCGAAGTGGCGCGGCGGTTGAGGAAAATAGACATGGCAAGCGCGGCAAGACCAAAGCATATCAGCGCGCAGACGGTCAGAAGAACATCGGCAATGCCGCCCTGTCGCAACATGACATCATGAAAACCATCAAGCGCCCAGCTCATTGGCGAGATGCGCGTCCACTCCTGCATCGCTACGGGCATAACAAAGCGGGGAACCATGATGCCGCCTATGGCTCCCATCAGGATGTTGCCGACGCCGCCCAGTATAGTGGCCTGTTCGCTGCTCTGCACGATACTGGCGATGAAAAGCGCCCAGCCGACCGCAGCGACGCTGACGGCCAAGCTCAGCGTGAACAGGGCTGCAATCGCCGCCGCGCCGCCGGGAAGGGTCAGCGCCTCGCCGCCGCAAAGCGGCACGAGCCAGCGGCCTACGGCGACCATGACCACGGCCTGTATCTGGTTGATGAGCACGAAAGGCAGGAATTTGCCCGCCAGCACGAGACCGAAGGAAACACGCTGGGCATGTAGTCGTTGCAAGGTTCCACTCTGTCGTTCGCCAATGAAAACCGTCGAAATCGGAATAACGACGAAAAACATCGAAAAAATAAGCCAGGCCGGGACGTTTTGCTGCACGGAGGTGGGCGCTACAGCAATGGCGGCTCCATCGTCGCTGCTGCCTACAGGCTCGATGGAAATTTCCGGCGACCCGATGTTCTCCATGACCTGACGCAGTTCCGGTCGCATCATGCTTTGTCCAAGCTGTTCCAGGACATGCGTAAGCCACACTCTGGTAACCGCAGCTTCGACGTATTTGCCAAAACCACTACGCACCATGCCCGGCACGGCGGGATCGATCAGGAAGCGCAATTTGGGGGGCTGATTCGCGCCGATCTGCCGGGCAAATCCATGCGGAATCACGATCACGAAAGCCATCTCCCCTGTTCGTACTGAAAGGCGGGCATTCGCCTCATCGGACGGTGGAGCGGATTTGTTGAGCAACTCGAAATCGCCAAGCAGCGCGTCAAGCGCGCGGGAGGCCGGGGTGTCGTCAAGATCCAGCGTCGCATAGGCGAGCCTGGTTTCCTGTTGCCCGGAAAACGTATCTGCGAGCGCGAGCGACATAACCAGAATGAAAATCGCGGGCATGATGAAAAGCGCAGCCAGCCCGTGCCGGTCGCGCATGAGCGCCAGCCATTCCTTTTTCCACAGAGCCACGAGTTTTATAAACAGTCTGATTCTCCCTATTCAGCTTAATTACGGAGCGAATATCCGGTGAGTTCCATGAAAACCTGCTCCAGCGTCCTGCCTTGCTTTACTTCCGCAATCGATCCTGCCAGCAACACTTTGCCGTGGTTAATGATCGAGACATCGGAACACACCGCTTCCACTTCTTCCATGTAATGGCTGGTGTAAAGCACTGTGCGCCCGGTCGCGGCGAGTTGCCGGACGGATTCGAGCAGAAAACGACGCGACGACGGGTCGACGCCTACGGTCGGCTCGTCAAGCAACAAAATTTCCGGCTCGCCGGTAAGGCCGATTGCCAGATTCAAACGTCGCCGCAAGCCGCCGGAGAGTTCTTCCGCGCGCTGGTCAGCAACGCTTTCAAGGCGGGAAAAAGCCAACGCTTCGGCGCATTGACGCTGCCGTTCCTGACTGGAGTATCCTTGCACACCGGCGAAGAAGGCGAGGTTTTCGACCACGGTCAGCATCGGGTAGAAGGCGTAGTCCTGCGGAACCAGCGCAATGGCATTGGGGCGCGCAGCCCGCCAGCTTCCGAGCGGCTCGCCGCTGATGGCGATGCTGCCCTCCCGGGGCGAGATCAAACCGGCCAGCAGCGAGATCAGCGTGGTTTTGCCAGCGCCATTCGGGCCGAGCAGGCCGTGGATGCTGCCGCGCGCAATGTCTATCGAAACGCCATCAAGCGCCAGAGGAGCTCCAGGATGGTAGCGGTAGCGGATATTGTCAATGCGGATCATGAGATACGAGCAGCTTTGTCCAAAGCAATGAAGAACGCCTTTTCGCGCGCGGCTTGCGTGCGCAGCAAGGTAGCGAGGCGGCCGGGGTCGAGCGGATCGCGGTCGCGGATCATGCGCGCGGCGGCAAGCGCGAATTCACGCCAGAGATCGCCGATGTCGACCAGTTCTGCGGCCAGCTCCGTGAGATCCGGGCGATTGATGCGCGAGGCGGCTTCTTCGAGAAAGGCTGCGTACATGAAGCGAAAGCCACCGCCGCCGGTTCCGATTTCTTCCTGCATGCGTATCAAATGCCCGATATAGAGTTTGGTGGCTTGCGGGTCGGCGGCGGCGGGCAGGCGCTCGAAGGCGCGGGCGACCCGATTGATTCCTTTTACGCCGATGAAAGGCAAGGGAGTACGGAGCATGATCCACGCGGTTTTTTTGATCGCGGCGGGAATCGCCTGTTCCCATGCCGGTTCCTGCGGCGCGTTGGCCGGGTAGTACAACAATCCCTTTGGCGCGAGCAGGCCACGGGCAAAACGCGCCCTCGCCAGATCGGCGCTCGCGCAGCGCACAGGCTCCTCAAGCACGGGATCGGAGAGCAGGTATTCTCCGCTCGCCGCGTCGCGCCCGTAGGCGAGCAGATTGTGGGCGTTGAAATGAAAGCGAAAATCCGGCGGTATGAACGGCAGCCAGAATACGGAAACCTGCAAGCCCGCGACATGTCCGGCGTCAAGCAGTTCGTCAAGCCGCGCCATACCTGCTTCGGGACGGCGGAACGTTTCGGTTCGCATCGAAAAACGGAGCGGTTTTTGCAGGCCGCGAATGATCGCCCTGGGCGGCATCCGGTAAGACGCCAGCGGCTGACCGGAGATCTTGATGAAAGGCAGAAAGGCGAAAGTCAGAGCCGAAGACAAGCCGAAAGCCATTGGCTCGGAAAGCGGCAGGCCGTAATGGCGCATGATGGCGCTCATGACCCCGCTTTCGCAATGGGATGCCTGTTGGTGGACGAAGCTGGTTGTCGCCATGTCAGTTGATTACATCCAACTGTTCGGGTTCGATGCCCAGGACTTCTGCGTAACGCGCGCGCAATGCTTTTGAAAGGCGGGCGAACACAGTCGGGCGGAGGTGGCGGCGTACCCGCCAGCGCCATAGTCCGCTTGCCTGCGCGAGCAGGGAAATGTCCATGCGGGCGCGATACATGTGGACTTCAAGCGGAGAGCTTTGCCCGGCGCGCACCCTCTCGATCGCCGCAGCGGTCAATTCCTCGAATGCCCGCACCGCCTGCAGGGTAACGGTTTCTTCGACTTCCCATCCCCGCGACTGCACAAGCCCGAGCCGGCCATCGTGGGTACGCGCATACACGGCCTTTAGCTGGCCGCCGTAGGTGGCGCTGCCTTCCTGGGGAACATCGGTAGCGTCCATTTCGATTCGCCTCACACCACCGTCAGTTGCATAAGACCGCTTGAAAAACGCCCGCTCTCCGGCACGTAGCACAATAGACGCTCAGCGGAGGCAAGCCGACCGCTACGGCATAACTCGTCAATCATGATGTAGATTGATGCCGAACCCATGTTGCCTTTGGTTTCCAGATTCGTAAACCAGCGATCGAACGGGATGGGCAGACCTGCTCGCGCCAGCCCGTCGGCGATGGGCTGGCGGAAGTAATTTGATGACATGTGCGGCAAAAACCAGTCTATTTCTTCCGCCTTGAGTCTGTGCCGCGCAATCAGCGCCGCCAGGGGAGCTTCCAGGGTTGCTTCGATGACGTGGCGATCCAGCAGTTTCACATCCTGTTTGAGCGCGAAGATGGATTTTTCCGCCCATTGCCCGGGCGGGAACTCTGCCCAACCGATGAGCGTGCCGTCGGCGTCGCGGTCGCCGCCCATGTACATGCACACGGGTAGGCGGTGAGCGGCGGAAGAAAGCGCGATCCAGTCAATACGCAAATTGACCTGTCCGGCGCGCGGATGGGGTTCAATGAGAAAGGCACCCGCGCCGTCGGAGAGCATCCAGCGCAGAAAATCTTTATCGAACGCGATATTTGGCTGCGTGCCTAACGTCGCGACGCAAGCGGCGCTCTCCTCGGAGAAATACTCTGCCCGCATGATAGCGGACGCCAGTTCTGAACCTGTCGCCACCGCGTTTTCCGCCTCTTTCCCCTTTACCGCAAGCCAGGCGTATTTGAGGGCGGAAAGTCCCGAAAGACAGACACCGGCGGTTGAAACGACCTCGCAGGCAGGGTTGCCCAGTTCGCCATGAACCATGACTCCGTGATTTGGCGCGATCTGGTCGGGTCTGGATGTTCCGGTAGCAAGACATTGGAGGTTGTCGAGCGCAAAACCGCCGTCTCGCGCAAGGGCGCGGATCGCCTCGGCGGTGAGACTGGCGTTGGTGTGCGTGGGCAGTCCGCTTGCCGGATCAATAGCGTAATGGCGGCTTTTGATGCCGTTCTGGCGCAGGACGATAGGGCGGGCGCGCGATGCCCTGCCTCCGATCTTCCCAAGAACGGCTTCGATGGATTCGTTGTCGACCGGCGCGTTGGGTAGAGCCGCAGCCGTGGCAGTGATGAAGGCTTCACTCATGCGCCATGCGCGCGTCATCCGCGCCGGAAGGTTGCTCATAGTGGCGAATGATCGCTGCGGCGCGGCGGGCGTACAGAGGTGCGATTAGCCGTTGCAAGATCAAATTAAGCGGCACGATGGTAAGAATGATTACGATGAGGTAGAGAGCGAACAACATGAGCGCCAGAATCCGCCGCCGTTGTCCGGCGCGTCCGAAAAGGCGTATGATGCCCGACCACACTTGGAAGGCGCGTCGAGCGGCGCGTTCGGACATGACCAGATGGGGAACAACCTTGACGGCGCAAAGGCCGCTTAACATCGGCTGCCCGGATTTTTCTTCATCGCGGGCAAGCGCCTCAGCCAACGCCACGCCAAACCTCGCCGCCCCCGCTGTTTGCCTGGCGTTGATTCCGGCGGGCGGCAAGCCGAAAAAACGATTCCGTCGCCCGGTCAGCATCCAGCGCGGCGTGGTTATGAAAGTCGCAAGCGGTGGGGACTCGTCAGTCAGCGCAATGTGATCGACAAGCCTTCCTCCCGCCTCCCCGACCAGCATTTTCAGCGTATCGAACGCAGAAATCCACATGTTGCGGCAGGCCACCAGGCTGACGACCGGGCGTCCGGCAAGCAGGCGCTTACCCTCGGCGCTTTGCAGGAAGGCGGTCATGGGTTGCGACGGGGAGAGATACCAGACTGTCCAGGCGAGAATTACCAGATCGAACGTCACATCGGCCGGGATCGCAAGAGGCTTGTTGGGACGTGGGTCAAGGCGCACCGACTCCGGAAAAGCGTCGAAAAAAGCGAAAAACGACCAGGGAAACGGAAAAGCAGATTCCGGCTGCAATACTTCGTGATGAACCCTGATATTCTCCGTTTCCAGCGGACGCGCCAAGGCGGCGACAATGTCGGCAAGCTGGCCGCTTTGAGAGTAGGAAACAACAAGAACGTTTTTCATGAATCATGACTCTGTTTTTATGTCGAGCCGATTGCGGAATGTTATCGCGCATATGTCCGGCTTGGGGCAGCCCATCATAGCCAGCCAGACAGTACAGGCTTGGACTACTGTCAAACCCACCTGTCAAGCCTCGCGATTTACCGACTCTCCCATAACTTCCCCAAGTATTACAGAAAAGATGCGTTGGGTCAAAGCTATTGTTCCTCAGGTAGCGTCGCTACGGCAAGCTGCCGCAGTAAACGTGCGCTCATGGCGCAAGAAGGGATAAAATACATGACTCCCCTTCCCTACCTTCCTGTTCAGCCATGAGCCGTAAAATCCTCGTCACCTCCGCCCTGCCCTATGCTAACGGCGCGATTCACATAGGCCACCTTCTGGAATACATTCAAACCGACATCTGGGTTCGCTTCCAGAAAATGCGCGGGCATGAATGCTGGTATGTCTGCGCCGATGATACCCACGGCACATCCATCATGTTGCGCGCAGAAGCGGAAGGCATTACCCCGGAAGCCCTTATTGACCGGACGTATGGCGAGCATGTGCGGGATTTTTCCGGCTTTTGCATCGGCTTTGACAACTACTACACCACCCATTCCCCGGAAACAAAAGAGTTTGCGGAACAAATCTACGGACGGCTCCTTGAAGCGGGGCTGATCGAAAAACGCCCTGTCGAGCAATTTTTCGATCCCGTAAAGGAAATGTTCCTGCCTGACCGTTTCATCAAGGGCGAATGCCCCAAATGCGGCGCGAAAGACCGCTATGGCGATAATTGCGAAGTCTGCGGCGCGGCCTATTCGCCGACTGAACTCATAAACCCCTATTCCGCCATCTCCGGCGCAAAGCCGGAATTACGCGAATCCGAACACTATTTTTTCAAACTTTCCGACCCGCGTTGCGAAGCCTTCCTGCGCCGTTATACCGCCCCTGAAAACGGCGTCCTGCAAAGCGAAGCCGCAAACAAGATGCGGGAATGGCTGGGACAAGAAGGAGAAAGCCTGCTATCCGACTGGGACATCTCCCGCGACGCGCCCTATTTCGGCTTTGAAATTCCCAATGCGCCGGGCAAATTTTTCTATGTCTGGCTGGATGCGCCAATCGGCTACATGGGTTCGTTCAAAAACCTGTGCGCAAAGATCGGCCTTGATTTCGACGAGTATTTCAAGCCGGATTCCGCCACCGAGTTGTATCACTTCATCGGCAAGGACATTCTCTATTTCCACGCCCTTTTCTGGCCTGCGGAACTGGCAAACGCCAACTTTCGCACACCCTGCAAAATTTGCGTGCACGGCTTTCTGACCGTGGACGGCGTTAAAATGTCCAAGTCGCGCGGCACATTCATCACGGCGGAAAGCTATCTTGCAGAAGGACTTAACCCGGAATGGCTGCGCTATTACTTCGCCGGAAAACTCTCCAACAGCCTGGAAGATATTGATCTCAATCTGGAAGATTTTGTCGCCCGCGTCAATTCAGACCTTATCGGAAAGTACATCAACATTGCCAGCCGCGCCGCCGGATTCATCGTGAAACGCTTTGACGGAGAACTTTCCGCCGCCGACTCGTCGCTTCCCGCTTTTCAGGCGATTCAGGAAGCCGCGCCGCGCATTGCCGAATTCTTCGAGAACCGCGAGTTTTCCAAAGCCATGCGCGAGATCATGGCGCTCTCCGACATAGCCAACCAGTATGTCGACAGCGTAAAACCCTGGGAACTCGCCAGACAGGCAGGCGCGGAGGCTTTGCTGCATCAATCCTGTAGCCATGCCATCAACCTATTCAGACTGCTCACGATTCTTTTGAAGCCCGTTCTGCCTGCGCTTGCGGAACAGGTGGAAGCCTTCCTCAAGATTGACCCGCTCCTCTGGCGGGATGTGGACTCCCTGTTGCCTGCCGGACACGTCATTGCCCCCTACCAGCACCTGATGACCCGGATTGACCCGAAACAGATCTCCGCGCTCATAGAGGCCAATCGTGAATCTGCCCCTGCCCCTGCCTCTGCCGCCGCTTCCCTGCCGACGGAGAAAACTGCAAGCGAGATGGTCGGTATCGAAGATTTCCTGAAAGTGGATTTGCGTATTGCCCGCATTGCCGAGGCTCATCCTGTCGAAGGCGCGGACAAGCTCGTGCGGCTTGTCCTTGACATCGGCGAAGAGAAGCCGCGCCAGGTCTTTGCCGGAATCAAATCCGCCTACGACCCGGCTGCGTTGACCGGCAGACTGACCGTGATGGTTGCCAACCTTCTGCCGCGCAAGATGAAATTCGGCCTGAGCGAAGGTATGGTGCTTGCCGCTTCGGGCGGCGACGAATCCGGTATTTATCTACTCTCGCCGGATGACGGCGCAATGCCGGGAATGCGCGTGAAATGATTGACACCCCGCCCTTTCGTTTTGTGCATCTGCGCTGTCATAGCGAGTATTCGATCACCGATGGAATCCTGCGTCTGGACGAGGCGGTCGGACGCGCGGCAGCGGACGGAATGCCTGCGCTTGCCGTCACTGACCTGATGAACCTCTTTGCTCTGGTTAAGTTCTACAAAAGCGCGAGAAACAAGGGCTTAAAGCCAATCGTGGGCGCAGACTGCTGGATTCTTAACCCAAACGACCCGGAACGCCCCTGTCGTCTCTTGCTTCTGGTCAAAAACCGGAAAGGCTATCGGCAGCTTTGCGAGCTTTTGACCCGCGCCCATATAGCCCCGGAGCGTCTGGAAAAGGCGCAGGCTCGTCCGCAAATCGCACGGGAATGGCTTGCCGAAATCGGATCAGACGGCCTGATTGCCCTGTCCGGCGGGGCAATGGGCGATGTGGGCGAGGCCATTCTTACGCGCCGCCCGCAGGAAGCGAAAAAGCGGGCAGAAGTCTGGCGCGATCTTTTTCCCGGCGCGTTTTATCTGGAAGTCCAGCGCCCCGGCCTTCCCGAAGACGAGCGGCTGATTCAGGCCACAGTCAGTCTGGCTGTTGAACTGGAACTGCCGATTGTGGCGACTCATCCGGTGCAGTTCTCGAAACAGGAAGATTTTCGCGCCCATGAGGCCAGAGTATGCATCGCGGAAGGCTATACCCTGGGCGACACCCGCCGTCCGCGCCTCTTTACCGAAGCCCAATACTTCAAGACCCAGGACGAAATGGAGGAGCTTTTTGAAGACCTGCCGGAAGCGTTGGAAAACTCCCTGGAAATCGCCAAACGCTGCAATCTTGAGCTGGCGCTGGACGAAAATTTCCTGCCTCATTTTTCCACACCGGAAGGCATAAGCCTGGAAGACTACCTGACCCGGCAAGCCGAGGAAGGTCTGGAAAATCGCCTTCGAGAAATTTTCCCCGATTCTGACACGCGCATGTCATGCCGTCCTGAATACCATGAACGCCTGAAAACGGAACTGGCGACCATAATCCAGATGGGCTTTTCCGGCTACTTCCTCATCGTTGCCGACTTCATCAACTGGAGCAAGCAAAACGGCGTGCCTGTAGGCCCCGGTCGCGGCTCCGGCGCGGGTTCCCTGGTCGCTTTCTCGCTTGGCATCACCGACCTTGACCCCATACCATATGCCCTGCTGTTTGAGCGTTTCCTGAATCCTGAGCGGGTATCCATGCCCGACTTCGACATTGACTTCTGTCAGGACAATCGCCACCGAACCATTGAATATGTGCGAAAGCATTACGGCTCTGACGCCGTATCCCAGATCGTCACCTTCGGAACCATGTCTTCCAAGGCGGTGGTGCGCGATGTGGGAAGGGCGCTTGATCTGCCCTTTTCCCTCTGCGACCGCATCGCCAAGCTGATTCCGGTCAAGGAAAACAAGCCCGTTCCGCTCGCTGTCGCGCTGGAGACGGAGCCGCTGCTGCGGGAAATGATGATAGGTGAGGACAAGGAAGCTCTGGAAGAATTGTTCGGACTTGCCATGCGCCTTGAAGACCTGACGCGCAATGTCGGGATGCACGCGGGCGGCGTTTTGATCGCGCCGGGCAAGATTGTGGATTTCTGCCCCATATATCAGGCCGCAGGCAATGACGCTTCGCCGGTCTCCCAGTTCGACAAGGACGACGTGGAAAAAATCGGGCTGGTCAAGTTCGATTTTCTCGGCCTGAAGAACCTAACCATCATCGAGCTTGCGTTGAAGTACATCGAACGGATGACGGGCGAGCGTCCCGACATGATGAAGCCGGGGTTTTCCGACCCGGAGGTTTATCGGGTCTTGCGGGAAGCCAATACGACGGCGATTTTTCAGGTCGAGTCGGAAGGCATGAAAAAGCTCCTGAAAAAACTGGGGCCTGATTGCTTTGAAGACATCATCGCCGTGCTTGCCCTTTATCGTCCCGGTCCTTTGGGTTCGGGGATGGTGGATGATTTTTGCCGCCGCAAAAAAGGCCAGCAGCGAATTGACTATTTCCACCCTGCTCTGGAATCCTGCCTTGCTCCGACTTACGGGGTCATCGTCTATCAGGAGCAGGTGATGCAAATCTCCCAGATCATCGGCGGCTATACCCTGGGCGGCGCGGATTTGCTGCGCCGCGCCATGGGCAAGAAAAAACCGGAGGAGATGGCGGAGCACCGCGAAAGCATTGCCGAAGGCGCCAGAAAAAAAGGATTCTCGCCCGCCCTGGCCGAGCGTCTTTTCGACCTGATGGCGCAATTTGCCGAATACGGATTCAACAAATCGCACAGCGCCGCCTATGCGGTCGTCACCTACCAGACCGCATGGCTGAAAGCGTATCACCCCGCAGCTTTCATGGCGGCTACCCTGTCCTCGGACATGAATGACACCGATGCCGTCAAGAATCTTTATGATGATTGCCTGAAAAACAAAATCCGCGTCCTGGGGCCGGACATCAATACTTCCGCTTATCGTTTCGAGCCGGTTGACCAGGACACTATCCGTTATGGTCTGGGCGCGATCAAGGGCACGGGCGAACATGCCATTCGCGTCATTGAAAAAGCGCGGAATGAAGGGGGACATTTCCGGGATTTGTTCGATTTCTGCCGCCGCGTCGACAAACGTCAGGTAAACCGTGGCTCCGTTGAATCCCTGATTCGCGCGGGCGCGTTCGATAGCATTGATCCGGAGCGCAACAAACTCATCGCCTCTGTCGGCATTGCCCTGGAAGCTGCCGAACAGGCGGAAAAAAACGCCCTGCAATCCAGCCTGTTCGATGCCTTTGGGGCGGACGAAAAAAAGATGCTGGCTCCGCAATATATCGCCGCTCTGCCCTGGGGCGAACGCGAGCGACTGACCCAGGAAAAGGCCGCGCTTGGTTTTTCCTTTTCCGGTCATCTTTATGACGGCGCGCGTCAGGAGCTTTCCCGTTTAATTCCCCGCGAGCTTGCCAAACTTACGCCGGGGCGGGAAGCGACGCTCGTCGCCGGAATCGTGAGCGGGCAACGCGCCCAGATTACAAGACGCGGCAAGATATTGTTCGTCCAGCTTGATGACGGAACCGCTCAGGCCGAGGTTTCCGTTTTCAATGAGCTTTTTGAAAAGGAAGGGAAAAGGATAAAAAACGACGAGGTGTTGATCGTAGAAGGCAAAGTCAGCAATGACGAATACAACGGCAGTTGTCGCATTGTCGCCGACCGATTGATGACTTTGGGCGAACTGCGCGGGCGCTTTGCTTCAAGTCTTACGCTGGCCCTGGACGGAAAAACCAGCCTTTCCCAACTGAAAGATATTCTCGCGCCCTTCCCCGGCGCAGCTCCCGTTTGCGTCAGATACCGAAACGACAAGGCCAGTTGCGAATTTACCCTTGGCTCCGACTATCGCGTCACCCCCGAGAACGCCCTTCTTGAAGAACTCGCCGCCCTTGCAGGCACAGGAAACGTAGAGGTGAAATACGGTAGTTGAACACGGGTCTCGCTTCTCTCCGCCATTTATGGCGGAGAGAAGCGAGAGCGGTTTTGATTTAACCCTGTACAGCAGACATGGATTTTTGCTGGATTCCCGCCTTCGCGTTCATTTCGAGTGGAAAGGTTGGAACAGTGGGAGCAGCAGGTACGCTGCCACAGCAGAGAAAACATGACCACATTTCAGGCGTCATTCCCGCGAAGGCGGGAATCCAGAATGGATGTATCCGCTTAAACCGAAGCCGCTCTAGACAAAGCGTAACAGGGAGCCGAAGGCTCCCCAAGACCGTACCGTGTCGAGGAATCCCCTGCCTTCAGGCAGGGGTGACTCAAAAATATCCTAAACTTCAGGCGGCTGAAAGATTTTCAGGCGGTTTTCGAGCGTGTCCATGTCAGTATTCAGGAATTTCGCAATTTCAGACAAGTCGCTTGGTATGGCCGGATCATCCCAACCGTTGGCAAGGTGGCGGGCAAATATAACCGCGAGGCTTACGTTTTTTACTTTCGGGTTGTCCGTCTTTCTGCCATCAATCAGTTGCAGGAGTAAATCAGGCAATTTCCAGTTGCGGCAAAGCTGAAGCTGAACATCGGCAAGCGTGCAACCCAAAACTTCCTTCTGCGCGTCCACGCTTCGCAAACCCGGATTGGCTTTCAGCATCGCGCGAACTTTCATAGCCTGCAAAGGCTCCAGAACATAGAGGAGAATCTCCGCCAAATCGTACAACAAGGCAGCCAGCGTGATCTCCTGAATGTCAGGATCAACCCGCCAGAGCGCAAATCTATGGGCATAATTCGCGGCATTTCTGGAGCGGCTTATGGTTTTCAAAGCCTCCAGAAGCGCATGTGGCGCATTGCGCTGCAAAATTTCTTCCAGACTTTTCAGATTGTCAAAGGCATGTAAAAACGGCTCAACGCCCATCATGATGATTGAGCTGCCGATGGTGGAAATTTCGTTATGCAGCGCCCTTCCCAGCCCGCGAGTCACCTTGCTATGGGTAATCATCCGCACGGCAAGCAAAGGGTCTTGCGCCACAATCCTGGAAAGGTCGCGGGCGTTTACGACCTCCATATGCTCCCGCGCCTCATCAAGCAGTTGCCTGGTATGCCGCAAAACCGGCAACTCCTGCACCCGAAGGTCAAGATACGATAATGTGCAAAAAGGCGTTTGTTCTGACATTTCAGAAGACATGGAACACCTAGCAATGCCTTTTAGATATTGTGGCGGACAAATTGTTGATTTTGCAAGTATTTTTTGTAAAGCATGATATGCCGCTCCAAAAAACGCCTGACTTCTGTCCTGTTGAAAAGCATCCTCGTCTTATTGAGGATCTATGTCCCTCAATGGTAAACCAAAATCGCGCAACAGGTAATAAATGCAATCATGTGCGTTCAGTAATTCCTGCAAGTAATTATCCTCTGCCCAACAAGCAAACAGATCAGGAACGCCTGTCTCTCCTTTCCCCCGCCGCCTTTCCCGCACAGCACTTGACCGTCGCTTTATTAACGGAAAGCATTATATATCGCATTCCAGGCATGATACGTGTCATTCAGGCAACGGATTTTTCATTCCACGCGCAGAGGTCGGAGATTGTGCAGCGTTGGCATTCCGGCTTCCTCGCCTTGCAAACGTAACGCCCATGCAAAATCAGCCAATGGTGCGCGTTTTGCCGGAATCTGGCCGGAGTAACTCGTTCCAGCCCGTCTTCCACCTCGCGCGCGGTTTTGCCGACGGCTAGGCCAGTGCGATTGGCCACGCGAAAAACATGGGTATCCACGGCAATCGTCGGCTGATTGAAAGCAGTGTTCAACACCACATTGGCAGTCTTTCGCCCCACTCCGGGCAAGGCTTCCAGGAGGTCGCGATCACAGGGAAGCTCGCCGCCGTGTCGCTCCAGCAACAGATGACAGGCCGCAATCACATTTTTGGCCTTGTTCCGGTAAAGGCCGATTGTCTTTATGGCTTCACGAAGCCCCTCCTCTCCCAGGGAAAGCATGGCCTCCGGCGTTGGAGCATCCTGAAAAAGACGGCGGGTAGCCTTGTTTACGCCAACATCGGTCGCCTGCGCGGAAAGCATGACAGCCACCAAAAGCTGAAAAGGAGAGCCATATTGAAGCTCGGTCTTCGGCGCAGGATTGTCTGCTTCCAGGCGTTCATATAGCAAACGGCAGTTTTTTGGATTCATACGGAAACATCAATTAAACAAGAAATTCTGTACGCTTCGCTTGACCAATACCGATAGCGCGATTATCTTTTCAGATTCTCACATACATCGGTAACGATAATGATGAAAAGCGGCGCAGAAATTGTAATCAAATGCCTCCAGGAAGAAAAGGTGGAGTACGTGTTCGGCTATCCGGGCGGAGCCGTGCTGCACATTTATGACGAACTGTTCAAACAGGACGAAATCAAGCATATTCTGGTGCGGCATGAGCAGGCTGCCGTCCATGCGGCGGATGCCTACTCCCGTTCTTCCAACCGGGTCGGCATCGCAATGGTCACTTCAGGCCCCGGCGTGACCAATGCGGTCACAGGCATTGCCACCGCATATTCGGATTCCGTGCCGATAATCGTGCTCTGCGGCCAGGTGGCTACCGCCTTCATCGGGCAGGATGCCTTTCAGGAATGCGACACGGTGGGCATAACCCGTCCGTGCGTCAAGCATAATTTTCTGGTCAAGGATGTCCGTGATCTGGCAACGACCATAAAAAAAGCGTTCCAAATCGCCACGACAGGCCGTCCGGGGCCGGTCGTAATCGATCTCCCCAAGGACATGACGGCGGAAAAATGTGAATTTCATTATCCCGCAGCCGTCGCTATGCGCTCCTATAACCCGATTGTCAAGGGACATCTTGGGCAAATAAAGAAAGCGGCGCAACTCCTCGCGGAAGCAAGACGCCCCATCATCTATATCGGCGGCGGGGTTATCCTTTCCGATTCCGCGCCCAAGCTGACAGAATTTGCGCGGCGGCTCAATTTTCCAGTCACCAACACCCTGATGGGACTGGGCGGATTTCCCGGCACGGACAGGCAAAACCTCGGAATGCCCGGAATGCATGGCACTTATGAAGCCAATATGGCGCTTCACCACGCGGATGTAGTGCTGGCGGTCGGTGCGCGTTTCGATGATCGGGTTATCGGAAACGTCGCCCATTTTGCCGCCGAGCCGCGCAAGGTCATTCACATTGACATTGACCCTTCTTCCATATCCAAACGAGTCAAGGCGGACGTGCCAATCGTCGGAAACGTCGCCGATGTGCTTGATGAAATGCTGAAGCTGCTGGACGAAGGGCTTGCCGCTTCCCCCGACCTGCCGTCATGGTGGGAGCATATCGAGGAATGGCGCGGCAGGCGCGGCCTTGCCTACCTGCAAAAAGAGCGCATCATGCCGCAATTCGTCGTGGAAACTCTCTACGAGGTCACTCGCGGCGAAGCCTTTGTGACTTCCGATGTAGGGCAACATCAGATGTTCACCGCGCAGTTTTACAAATTCGACCGTCCCCGCCGCTGGATCAATTCCGGCGGGCTTGGCACGATGGGCGTAGGGTTGCCCTACGCGATGGGAACCTGCTTTGCCAATCCGGGCGAGCCGGTCGCCTGCGTCACCGGAGAAGGCTCCATTCAAATGTGCATTCAGGAGCTTTCCACCTGCAAACAGTTCGAGTTGCCGATCAAGATCATCAATCTCAACAACGGAATGCTGGGCATGGTGCGGCAATGGCAGGAGATGTTCTACTCCAAGCGCTACTCCCAGTCTTACGTCACTTCGCTGCCTGATTTCGTCCGGCTTGCCGAAGCCTACGGGCATATCGGCATGAAAATCGAGAAGCCGGAAGAAGTGAAGCCCACGCTTGAAAAAGCCTTTACCGAGTACCGCGACCGTCTGGTATTCATGGACTTCATCATTGATCCGACCGCCAACGTCTTCCCCATGGTAGCCTCCGGCAAGGGGCTGACCGAAATGGTGCTGGCCAAAGACCTGTAAGGGAGCAAAGCAATGCGACACATCATATCCATCCTGCTGGAAAATGAATCAGGGGCGCTTTCCCATGTGGCGGGACTGTTTGCCGCGCGCGGCTACAACATTGAATCTCTCACCGTCGCGCCCACCGAGGATAAATCCCTCTCCCGCATGAACATCGTCACCCACGGTTCCGACGAAGTGCTGGAACAAATCACCAAGCAGTTGAACAAACTGGTCAACGTGGTCAAGGTCGTTGATTTATCCGAAGCGGCGCATGTCGAGCGGGAATTGATGCTGATCAAGGTTCGCGCCGCCGGGCGCGACCGTGAGGAAATGAAACGCATGTCCGACATTTTTCGGGGGCGCATTCTCGACGTGACCGATTCCACCTACATTATCGAATTGACGGGAACCAGCGCCAAACTTGATTCTTTCATCAACGCTCTGGACGCCGGCCTGATTCTGGAGACGGCGCGCACCGGCGTATCCGGCATTGGCCGCAATGACCGCATCCTCAAAGTCTGATTTTTTCAACCAAGGAAACATCCATGAAAGTTTATTACGACAAAGACGCCGATCTTTCCCTCATCAAAGGTAAAAAAGTCGCCATCATCGGCTATGGCTCCCAGGGTCATGCCCATGCCCAGAACCTTAGCGATTCCGGGGTCAAGGTGATTGTCGGCGCAAAGAAGGGTTTTGACGACGCCTGGAAAAAAGCCAAGGCCGCCGGATTGGAAGTCAAGGAAATCGCCGATGCCGTCAAGGGCGCCGATGTTGTCATGGTTCTACTGCCTGACGAAGTCGCCCCGCAAGTCTACAAGGCGGAAATCGAGGACAATCTCAAAAAAGGCGCGGCGCTCGCCTTTGCCCACGGCTTCAACATCCACTATAACCAGATCAAACCGCGCGACGACCTTGATGTCATAATGATCGCTCCGAAAGGGCCGGGGCATACCGTCCGTTCCGAGTATTTGAAGGGCGGCGGCGTTCCTTCGCTGATTGCCGTCTATCAGGACAAATCAGGCAAGGCGCGTAATCTCGCGCTCTCCTACGCCGCAGCCAACGGCGGAACCAAGGGAGGCGTCATCGAGACCTCGTTCCGCGAAGAGACCGAAACCGACCTGTTCGGCGAACAGGCGGTGCTCTGCGGCGGTTGCGTGGAACTCATGAAAGTGGGATTCGAGACTCTGGTCGAGGCCGGTTATGCCCCGGAAATGGCCTATTTTGAATGCCTGCACGAGATGAAGCTGATCGTGGACTTGATCTACGAAGGCGGCATCGCCAACATGAACTATTCCATTTCCAACAACGCCGAATACGGCGAATACGTGACCGGCCCGAAAGTCATCAACGATGTTTCGCGCGAAGCAATGAAAGAAGCCCTGAAACGCATTCAGAACGGAGACTACGCCAGGGAGTTCATCCTGGAAGGCCGCACCGGCTATCCCGCCATGACCGCCCGCCGCCGCCTGAACGCCGAGCATCCCGTCGAAAAAGTAGGCAGTCAGTTGCGCGACATGATGCCGTGGATCAAGGCAAACAAATTGGTGGATCAATCGAAGAACTGATTTTTCCAGCTTCCGGCGGCGCTGACTCGTCCAACGCCGCCGGAATTTTCCCTTTAACCTTGACCGAGATATTCATGAATTATCCACATCCGCTGATTGCCCGCGAAGGCTGGCCTTTTCTGATTGTCGCCTTCATAGCCTCCGTCATCTGTAGCTTGTTTGGATGGGTGCTTCCGTTCGTCCTCACGGGACTTGCATTTTTGTTTATCCTGCAATTTTTCCGTGATCCGCCCCGCGCCATTGCGGGCGGGGACAGTCTTGCCATTATCGCTCCGGCTGACGGGCGCGTCATTGCCATTGAAGAATGCGACGACCCCTGGCTTTCCAGACGCGCCCTCAAAATCAGCGTGTTCATGAATGTGTTCAATGTCCACTCCAACCGCTCGCCCATTGACGGCGAGGTAAGGCAGGTGACGTATCATCCCGGGCGCTTCTTCAATGCCGCGCTTGCCAAGGCGTCCACGGAAAACGAACGCTGCGCCATGCACCTTGTCGGTACGGAAGGGCAGGACGTGACCTGCGTTCAGGTTGCCGGACTGGTTGCCCGCCGTGTTCTGAATTATATGGAACCAGGCAAAAAACTCGAACGCGGGGAGCGTTACGGCTTTATCCGTTTTGGCTCGCGCGTTGATCTCTACCTTCCGACGGATGTTCGAGTACTTGCCACCGTTGGGGACAAAGTGCTCGCTTCCAGCACGCTCTTAGCCGAATTTGCCAAGGCGGCTCCCGATGCTTAAACGAAAACATCTTTTCAATCCTGAGTCCAGACGGCGCGGCATTTACATCCTGCCCAGTCTTTTTACCACGGCGGCGCTTTTCTCCGGCTTTTTCGCCATTATTCAGGCCATGCAGGGCAATTTTGACCTCGCCGGCATTGCAATCTTCATTGCCATGCTAATGGACGGGGTGGACGGTAGAGTTGCGCGGCTTACCAAAACCCAATCCGCCTTCGGCGCGGAATACGATTCCCTGTCCGACATGGTTTCCTTTGGCGTCGCTCCGGCGCTGATTGTATACGCATGGGCGCTCTCCGACCTGGGGCGTATCGGCTGGCTTGCGGCCTTTATCTACTGTGTCGGCGCGGCGCTTCGCCTTGCCCGTTTCAATACAACCATTGCGGCCGTAGACAAACGCTACTTTCAGGGTCTGCCAAGCCCTGTCGCCGCTATATTTGTCGTAGCTCTGGTCTGGCTTGTGCATGATATGGGCATCACGCAGGAGAACATGCGCTGGATGAGCTGGCTTGCCGCTTTTGTGACTGCCCTTGCCGGCATTACAATGATTTCCAACATTCCTTTTTACAGCTTCAAGGACATCAACCCGAAAGCGCGCGTTCCTTTGATGACTGCTGTCGCTCTGATTCTGGGCTGTGTGATTATCCCCAGCATCAATAGCGCCGCCTTTCTTCTTGCGTGCTCTTCCACCTATCTCTGTTCCGGTTATATACTGGCGACCATGCGTTTATTCTCCAGGAAACGCGCCGCCTTGAAGCCGCCTGTCCAAACCGACAGGACGGAAGGCTCGCCTTCCCCTGATACGGAAAAGTCATAGGAATGCAGCGGCAAGCTAAACGAAAGATTGGCTATGGACATCCAACTGACGCTTGAAAACATTCGATTTTTTCCCCGCAGATTCCCGTAAGAAGAAATCCTGTGCATCAGAAAACATAAAGACGCGGTAATCCCCGCTTTATTGGAATATGTCAGGGCGATTCTGTAAATAACACGACTGTCGGGGAGAACGCTTTGCTTCCCTCTCCCGCTTACGACGCAGGGGTTAAAAATTTTTAACCCCTGCAGCGGCGTGGTTAGCCCCCTTTTTATAGCAGTTTCTGCAAGTAACGCATTTTTCAGCCCTTTTCATTGTTAAAGGCGGCCTTGGACAGGTTCGCCAGATTCACCATACGAATGGGCACAAGCTCAACGGGGACGGTTTTTGCCGCTTCCGCAAACTCGGCTATCCGGTCAAAATTCATGTAGCGGTAAATTTCAGAGGCTTTTTCGTTCACCCGCCGGATATGCTGCATGTATTCAGGCAGGCTCGGAATCCTGCCCAGCAAGGCGCAAACGGCGGCAAGCTCGGCGGAAGACAGGTAAACATTGGTATCCAGCCCCATGCGATTGGGAAAATTACGGGTGGATGTGGAAACCGCAGTAGCGCCCCTCTTCATCTGCGCCTGATTGCCCATGCAAAGCGAACATCCGGGCATTTCAATACGCGCGCCGGATTTACCCAGCACGCTGTAATAACCTTCTTCGGTCAGCATCATCGCGTCCATGCGGGTAGGCGGCACAATCCAGAGCCGTACCGGAATGTCCGATGCTCCGTCCAGAATCTTTCCCGCCGCGCGAAAATGACCGATATTGGTCATGCAGGAGCCGATGAACACTTCATCCACCTTGTCGCCCGCGACTTCCGACAACAATTTCACATCATCCGGGTCGTTCGGGCAGGCAAGGATTGGCTCCTTCACATCGGCAAGGTCAATTTCGATAATCGCCGCGTATGTCGCGTCCGCATCCGCCTCAAGCAATTCGCCCTTTTCAATCCACTCCTGCATCGCTTCAATCCGGCGTGTCAATGCGTCGCTATCCTGATAGCCGTTGGCGCGCATCCATTTCATCAGGGTAACGTTGGAATTCAGGTACTCAATCACCGGAGCGCGATTCAACGCTACCGCGCAGGCGGCGGCGGAACGCTCCGCAGAAGCGTCGGTAAGCTCAAACGCCTGTTCCACCTTCAAATCGGGCAAACCTTCGATCTCCAGAATGCGCCCGGAAAAAATGTTTTTCTTCCCCTCTTTCGCCACGGTCAAAAGCCCGGCCTTGATCGCGTAATATGGAATGGCATTGACCAGATCGCGCAGGGTAATGCCGGGCTGCATCTCGCCCTTGAAGCGCACCAGCACGGATTCCGGCATATCGAGCGGCATTGCGCCGGTCGCGGCGGCAAAGGCGACAAGGCCGGAACCCGCCGGAAAGGAAATCCCGACGGGAAAACGGGTATGGGAATCGCCGCCCGTGCCGACGGTATCTGGCAGAAGCAGGCGATTTAGCCATGAATGGATAACTCCGTCGCCAGGACGCAGCGTAACGCCGCCCCGTTCGCTGATAAAGTCCGGCAGTTCGCGGTGCGTTTTTATATCCACCTGCTTAGGGTATGCCGCTGTATGGCAGAAGGACTGCATCACCATGTCGGCGGAAAAGCCAAGGCAGGCCAGGTCTTTCAATTCGTCGCGGGTCATGGGGCCGGTCGTGTCCTGGGAGCCTACCGTAGTCATCTTCGGCTCGCAGTAAGCGCCCGGTCGCACCCCCACGCCTTCCGGCAGGCCACAGGCGCGTCCTACCATTTTTTGCGCCAAGGTATAACCTGTGCCCGGGTCAACCGGCTGAACCGGCTGACGGAAAAGTGTGGATGCAGGAAGCCCCAACACAGCGCGGGCGCGAGCGGTCAAACCGCGCCCGATAATGAGCGGGATGCGCCCGCCTGCGCGAACTTCATCCAGAATGACCGGCGTTTTCAGCATGGCTTCCGCAATTATCGCGCCGTCCTTTTTCACGGCGACTCTCGCGCTTGCAGCGTCAATCAGAAGCTCTATCGTATCGCCCATGTTCATGCCGGATACGTCAATCTCCACCGGCAGCGCGCCCGCGTCTTCCATTGTGTTAAAGAAAATCGGGGCGATCTTGCCGCCCAGACACACTCCGCCAAAACGCTTGTTCGGCACAAAGGGAATATCCTCGCCGGTAAACCAGAGCACGGAGTTGGCAGCCGATTTGCGCGAAGAGCCGGTTCCGACAACATCGCCCACATAGGCTATTTTGTGTCCGTTCGCCGCGAGTTTTGCGAGTTGTTTGACCGGCCCCCTCGCGCCCGCTTCATCCGCCTCGATGCCGGGACGCGGGTTTTTCAGCATGGCAAGGGCGTGCAGGGGAATATCAGGCCGCGACCAGGCATCCGGCGCGGGGGAAAGATCATCGGTATTGGTCTCCCCCGTCACCTTGAATACCGTCAGTTTCTGCGCGGCGGGCGCTTCCGGCCTTGACGTGAACCATTCGCCTTCCGCCCAGGATTGAAGCACGGCCTGGGCGTTTTGGTTCCCCGCCTTCGCCAACGCTACAACATCGTTGAAACCATCAAAGACGAGCAGCGTTTTTTTCAGACCTTTAGCCGCGATAGCGCCGATTTTCGGGTCATTCAGGAGTGCTATCAGGGGCTTGACGTTGAAGCCGCCCAGCATGGTTCCCAAAAGCTCCGTCGCCTTTTCCGGGGAACCAAGGGGAGAGGACACCCTGCCTTTGGCAATGTCGGCGAGAAATTCGGCCTTCACTTCCGCCGCCTCGTCCACACCGGCGGGCACGCGGAAGGTCAGCAATTCCAGCAGAAAATCTTCCTCGCCCGCAGGCGGATTTTTCAAAAGCGCAATAAGGTCGACGGTCTGTTGCCTGGATAACGGCAACGCAGGGATACCGAGCGCGGCACGTTCGGCGCTATGGGCGCGGTAGGCTTCCAGCATGGTGATTCCTTTCCAAAAATGGGATATGGCTTTGCGGGGCATGGCTATGCCATCGCCTAGCTTCTCATGGAAGCCAATGATCCTCTATATTTTATCCGCCCCGACAGAAAAAGCCCAATTTTGAAAGTTGGATCACGCTACGGGGTGGCGAGAGCAAACCCCTAGCCCGGATATTCATCATGCTCCAAAAAGCGCTGCGTTATGTGCGATCGGCATAAAAAGACGCATCAGGCGATCCGAAAGGGGCAAAATGGGCGAAATCCTGCTTTTTGGGCGCAATTTCCCCTTACCCAATTGTTTATAGCGCTTTATCTCCAAAGCGTTAAGGTTCGCTTCGCTCACCTGCAACCTACAAAACTTCGCGGATTTTCCTGATGCCTGATACCTGACATCTGATACCTGTTAACGCCCCAGCTTTTTCATGCGCTCCGAAGGAGTGATGATGTCGGTCAGACGAATCCCGAATTTTTCGTTTACCACGACGACTTCCCCCTGGGCAATCAGGGTTCCGTTCACCAGAACATCCATCGGCTCGCCGGCCAGTGCGTCCAACTCAACAACAGAACCATGCGCCAGTTGGAGCAGGTTTTTGATGGTGATTTTGGTGCGCCCCAACTCGACCGACAGCTGAACCGGAATATCAAGAATGACATCCAGCTCGTTCATTACGCTATCCGCTCCGGCAGAAACGCTAAAGGAAGGGAAAATGTTGGCGGGTTGGGCAGCCGGAGCGGACGCCGCCGGAGGCTCCGTCTGCTCCGCCATCGCGGCAGCCCAGTCGTCCTCGGAAATCGCCTCGTCCCCGGCAGCGGCTTCGGCGCTCATGCCCATGCTCGCCAGCGCGTCGGAAAGTTCGTCGTCAGCCATGTCTTATCCTTTCGTTTCTTTTACAAGCGCCCCGTCAGTTAATGGAAGGAATCGGCTCTGTAGGCGAGAGATCCGGTTCCATCGGGGTGAATTTTTCCACTTTCAGCGCGTATTGCCCGCCCTGTTGCCCATAACGGCATTCCATGACTGCAATGTTATCCACAACAACGCGCAGGGTTTCGGGAATATGGATGGGTACGACATCGCCCGCCCTGAGGTTGAGGATTTGCCGCAACGTGATGGTATTCGTGCCCAGGTTCGCGACCAGTTCAATCTCCGCGTCCTGCAACTGCCGCCGCAACATACTGGTCCAGCGTTTATCCTGCGACACCTGATCGCTCTGCATGGAACTGTGCAGCAGATCGCGGATAGGCTCTATCATCGAGTAGGGAAAACAGATATGCATGTCCGCCGCCGTGCCGCCGAATTCAAGGGTAAACGTGGTGGAAATGACTATTTCCGAAGGAGTTGCAATGTTTGCAAACTGGGAATTCATTTCCGAACGGATGTATTCGAGATGAATCTGAAAGACCGGCTTCCAGGAATTGCCGTAGTCGTTGAACACCACGCCCAGCAATCCCTGAATGATGCGCTGCTCGGTCGCGGTGAAATCCCGTCCCTCGACCCTTGAGTGAAAACGCCCGTCGCCGCCGAACATGTTGTCGACAACCAGAAACACAAGACTTGGGTCAAAAACAAACAGCGCCGAGCCGCGCAAGGGCTTTACAGTCACGAGATTAAGATTGGTTGGCACTACCAGATTGCGGATAAATTCGCTGTATTTCTGAACCCGGATCGGCCCCACGGAAATCTCGACCGGACGATGCATGTAGTTGAATATGCCAATCCGAAGATAACGCGCAAATCGTTCATTTATGAGTTCCAGCGTGGGCATCCGCCCGCGCACGATCCGCTCCTGCGTCCCCAGGTTGTAGGCGCGCACGCTGCCCGCGTCCTGAGCGGAAGTATCAGGTTCGTCCTCTTCTCCAGTCACGCCTTTCAAGAGGGCGTCAATTTCGTCCTGGGAGAGAAAATCACCGGCCATAAATGCAAATCTCCGTGTTTATTGGATGATGATGTGTTCAAACAACACCTCTGCCACCGGGCCTTCCGGCGGTTTTTCATTGGGGCGTCGGGGAGGGCTGATGATGCGGTTGATGGCATAGCGGATTTCTTCGGCAAGAACTTCCTTGCCTTCCCTGGTTATCAGGAAACTCGCCTGCTTGTCCGACATAATCAGGGTGAGATCGTTACGAATACGGGGCATAAGGCCACTCAAGCTGGTCTCCGCAGCCGTGCTCTCCACTTGCAGGGTGATGTCTACCTGCATATAAGCGGCGTCGCTGCCGTCATCAGCCGGTTTCAGATTGACCGTGAATTTATCGAGCCTGACGAATACGGGCGGGATGCCTGATCCTGGCTTTTTCTGGCTAATCGTTTGCTCATCGTCGTCGTAATCGGAGCCGGACTTTGACCACCACCATACAAGCCCGCCCACGGCGGCAATCGAAAATAGCAGAATCGTCCCAACCAAAACGGCAAGAACCATTTTTTTGCTTTTATTGGGAGCGGCTACCGGCGCGGCTGCCGGTGCGGCTTGCGCGGGCGGATTTTTTTCGTTGGCCATGCAATTTCTCCTTTTTACGCGAACAGATCAATGCCGCCGATTCTACCGTTGGCATGAGCGAACAGCATTCTATGCCCCGCATCCGTCAGTATAGACGCTCTTTCCATGTTTCCATCGTGTTCTTCGACCGTATCCGCCGATTCTTCAGCATTTTCGGCAAATTCGCCATGCGCCGGATTCCGCTCGCCAGCTCCATGTTCTTTAGCCATGTTGTACGCTTCCTCTCGGCGCGTTTGGTCGTCTACATCGGCTCGCCCCAGCGATACGCCGGCGACAGCCATCATTTCGCGCAGCCGGGGCATTGCCTCCTCAATGGCTTGGCGCACTTCCATCGTTGCGACGGTGAACTGAATGGACGCCTTATCGCCTTGCAGATTCAAGGAAATCGAAAGCTGTCCCAAATTCGCCGGATGGAGCCTGAAGTCGACCTGCTGATGCCCGTTTCTTGTCATCCAGATAATCTGTTCGCCAAGACGTTCGCCCCAGGCGCTTGAAGCAACCGGAGCAGGAATGCTGGCAGTTGCGCGGGGAATATTATTATTGTTCGCCGCTTTTGCGAGCGCCGCAGTTTCGCGTAACAAATGGGTGAAATCGTGTTTTTCCTCTTTTGCGCCGGAGGAATGCTCGTCGGACTTTCCGGCAAGATTTGCCGCCAGCGGCAAATCCTTGGCTCCCTGCTTTGCGAGGAGCGAATTGTCTTCTGCGTCCGCCTTCTGACCGGAAGCGGGAAGGGCTGCGCCCTTGCCTGCCTCGGCAATTTCCGGCGCTGCAGGGTAAACCTGCGCCGCATTGGCTATTTGCACGGGACTGAAAGGGACTGCGATGATGCTGTCTGCTTCATCGTCATCGCCTTCGTCTTTCTTTTCCTTTGCAAGCAGACGCGCCAGAACTGAAGACAGATGCGCGTCTTCATGCCCCGCAGGAATCTGAATCCCGGCAGCCGCCGTAAACTCGGCAGGCAGCGGAATTTCGGCGGTCAGGTCAGCCTGGGGCAACAGATCGGCAAGAAAATCGGCTGGCAGTTCAGGCGCAATATCCGCATCGGGCGCGGTAGTATTCAGGAGCATTGCCAATAGCCCGAAAAAACTGCCGCCCTTGCCGAGCAAGGCGGTGTCTGTCGCCGACATGTCCCCGCCGCCGGGCATGGCGGATACAAGAGCTGAGATAGGAGTAATCGTAGTCATGGCTTCCTCAAGCGTCTGGTTCTGCTTCATGGAAGCAATTGGTGTGCCATGACTGCCTATAAATGCCGCTGCTTCAGGACTGCCGCACACGCATTTATTGAGCGCATCTTCAAAAAGTTTTTTATTATCAATGTGTTATGGTAATTATCGTAATTAAAAATTATGCGACTTGCAAACAGAGGCCGCCAAAGGCGGGAGTCCCCTTTGATTTGCGGCAAAGCCAAAAGGGAGCTTGGCGGCGAAGCTGCACTAGGGTTATGTACGCGCTGAAGTAATCTAATTTTGGTCGAACCATTCCAGATGAGTGACGTATTTTTGCGACATGAACAGTTGTGCAGTATTCTTGGCAAGACCAAACATACCTCCTTTAAACACGGTGGGCGGGACGCTGATCAAGGCTTGGGCATCCCGGAAGAGCTTTGTTGCGAGGGATGATTCGGGCAATCCAGGCGGTGGGAAGAACCCGACTGCTGATTTCAAGGGCAAGGAGCGCAAGAACGACTCTCTCGCCTCTAGCGCCAACCCTTATGTCACACTCTACAAGAAAAGCGAAGGAGATGAGTCGCGCCTCTGTTACATGGCTCATGCGCTTATGGAAAACCGGCTCAAATCCGGTTTTTAGGCGACAGAAGGGCTGAACGGCAAAAAAACCTTCGCCGTCACATTGGATAATCGAAGGTGTCAGGGGATTTTTGAGCATCCTGTTAAAGTGTGGCGCGGAAGGCATGATAAAGATACACTATCAAACTCATGATGATTTCTCGTGTATCGTGTTGTTTTTTTCAGTCCATTATGGCTTCGTTGCCTGAATTTTCCTTTCGCCGCTGGAGCGCCTGGGCGCCCGCCATGAGCGTCGCCGACAACTGGCTGGCCTGGGCGCGTTGTGAAACTTCGCTGCCCGACCATGAAGAAACTGCCGCAGTGCGGGCGATGCCGCCGCTGTTACGACGGCGGTCGCATCCGCTCGGTCGCGCCGCGCTGGAGGCGCTGTACGCGCCGGAGTTGGCATATGCCGATCAGCCCATCATATTGTGCAGCCGCCACGGCGAGATTGACCGTTCCGCAATTCTCTTGCAGGCGCTGGCGACGGAAGGCAAAGTTTCGCCGCAGGAGTTCAGTATGTCGGTGCATAACGCCATTCCCGGCCTCTTCCTGATTGCAAGACAAAGCCGCTCGCCGGTCATTGCTCTGGCCTCGGAAAACCGTCTGGCGCTTTCCGGCATTACCGAGGCGCTGGTCAGGCTTGCCGATGGCGTGTCTTCCGTGATCCTGATATTCTGCGACGCGCCGCTGCCGATGCTGTTTCGCCCCTTCGTCTACAATGAGCCAACCTGCTTTGCCTTCGCGCTCGAAATGACTGCTGGCAGGGACTACCGCCTCGCCTGCAATGATACTGATACTGCGCCCTCCCAGGAAGCCGATTCCGCGCCGATGTCAGATTCCGCACTGCCGTTATTGCGCTTCATCCTGGATGAAAGAGAAAGCGCCTTGCCGCTGTCGGCGGATTGGCGACTGTCGCGCCTTGAGGCCGGTCATGCCTGAAAACCTGCTGTCGCCCATTATGCCTATGCCTGCTGATGACAAACTGCGATTGCCGCCTGAGCGATGCTGGCGCATCATTGCGACTGCCTTTTGTTTTGCCGTGTTTGGCTTGGGCGGGTTGGTCGTCTTGTGTCTGGTATTCCCGCTGTTGCGGTTGCTGGTATGGCGGCGCGAGCTTCGTCAGGAGCTGGCGCGCGATATTGTCTGTTTTAGTTTTCGGCTTTTCTGCAAACTCATGACCTCAGTCGGAGTTATCAGCTATGAAGTGCGCGGCCTTGAAAAATTGCAGCGTCGCGGCATGTTGATCGTTGCCAATCATCCGTCGTTGATTGACGTGGTGATGCTGATTTCGCTCCTGAAGCAGCCCGATTGCGTGGTCAAGGCCGCCGCCTGGCGCAATCCCTTCATGCTGGGGCCGGTGTCGTTGTGCGGTTTCATCCGCAACCAGGACGGCCCGCAACTGATTGACGATTGCATCGCGTCAGTGCGTCGCGGTAGCAATCTCGTCATTTTTCCGGAAGGAACCCGCACTCGGATAGAAGCGTTGCTCAAACGGCAAATCAATCCGTTGCAGCGTGGCGTAGCCAACATTGCGGTGCGCGGACATCTTCCGCTTACGCCGGTCGTCATCACCGTCACCGAGCCGATGCTGCCCAAGCAACTGCCTTGGTATCACGCGCCAAAGCGACGTCCGCATTTCGTGCTGACCGTGCATGACGACATTGATTCCCTTGTTTCCGCCGATACCGCGCCAACATTGATGGCGCGTGTCCTGACGGAACGCCTTTCCGATTTTTTCACCCGAGAACTGCAAAACTTGCCATGATTGACGAAATCAAAACCCTGATTATTGAGACGCTGAACCTGGAGGATGTCGCTATTTCCGACATTGACGCCGACGCGCCGCTGTTCGTGGAGGGCCTTGGCCTCGATTCGATTGACGCGCTGGAACTTGGCGTCGCCCTGAATAAACGCTATGGCATCACGCTATCGTCGGAATCGGAAGAAACGCGGCGACACTTCGCCTCGGTTCGCAGTCTTGCCGATTACGTCGCGGCTCGCCGTGTCCGCTGATATATTGAGGAAATACGATGTCTTCAACAATGTCCAAAGAAGAAATTCTCGACTGGATAAAGAACGTCCTGCGCGAGCAATTTGAAATTCCCGCCGAGCACGTGGCATCAGACGCCAGGTTGTATCAGGACCTCGATATTGACAGCATTGACGCCGTTGATCTGTTGATCAAGCTGAAACAACTGACGGGGCAGACGATCTCTCCAGAAGCGTTCAAGCAGGTGCGTACCGTAGGCGACGTGGTAGATGCAGTCCATGCCCATCTGCAAAACTCCTGACGGCATTCGCCTGCCAGCATTCGTCGCCGCGCTCTTTGCCGCAGCCATGCCGTTGTTTTTCTGGCTATGTTACCGGCAAGGCTGGCCTTTGTGGCTGTGCGGCTTTCTGCTGCTGCCGCTGGCATTGCGTCGGCATGGCTATGGAGGTCTGCTCGCCTGGCTGGGGCCGTGCGCGGCGCTGCTCGGAGTCATGGCGTTGCTGCTGCAATCTTCAGTCTCGCTCCTTTATTACCCGGCGCTGGTCAATGCCTTGTTTTTACTGGCGTTTGCGACGAGCCTCTTTCAATCGCAAACACTAATCGAGCGACTGGCGCGTCGTCTTGATCCCGAACTGCCGCCGGAGGGAGTTCGCTACACCCGCAAGGTAACAATCGCCTGGTGCGTGTTCTTTGTCATCAACGGCGGCATTGCCTTGTGGACGACTACTCAAGCCATGTCCGTCTGGGCGCTTTATAACGGCCTGATTGCCTATGTGGCAATGGGCATAATGTTCGGCGGCGAATGGCTGATCCGCCGCCGGGTGATGCGCCGTTTATCTTCTACGATACCTAATGGATGACTTGCCCTTGCCGCCTCTGTCGGCTTCACCGGATGCCATAGCGTTTTACCGGAAAAATATGGAGCCGGTGTCCTTCGCCGCGCTGCTTGCCGAGATCGAAGTTGCCCGTCGGGCGCTGATGCGGCTCGACGCGCCGGAAGTTGTGATATACGATGCCGATGCTTATGCATTTTTCGTATGGCTGATGGCCTGCTGGCAGAACGGTCAGACAGCTCTGTTGGCCTCTGACGATCTGCCGACTACGCGCGCATTCCTTCCTATGCCTTGGGTTGGCAACAACGAGGGCAGCACGCTACCCGATTGGTCTGGTAGCGCGACCAATGCCGCCGCATCCTACGGCCCTGCGCCGCAATTCGACCGCCCCGGCCTCGTGTTTTTCACATCCGGTTCCAGCGGCGCGCCCAGCCGTATATTCAAAACGCCGACGCAAGTGTGCCGGGAAGCGTTGATTCTGCATCAACTGCATGGCGGCCTATTGCTGCCCGGTACACGCTTTGTCGGCACTGTGCCGCACCAGCACATATTCGGTTTGGGGCATCGGCTGACTTGGCCGTTGTGGGCAGGTTATCCGGTCGTCTCCGAATTGTTCCACTATCCCGAAGAATTGGGGCGGCTGGCGGCCTGCCCGCATGTGCTGGTAAGCGGCCCATCCATGCTGAAACGACTGGCGCAACTGGAGGAGTTTTCCTCGCCGGCGAGTTTTCTTGCGACATTTTCGGCTGGCAGTCCGTTGCATGATGATGTCGCCATCGCCTGTTCATCGAAGCTGTCGTCGCGGATAATCGATGTCTATGGCAGTACCGAAATCGGTAGTGTCATGTGCCGCGTTGTCCCGGGCGGCGCATGGCGCGAATATCCGGGCGCTACCCTGGCGCTCGATGAGGACGGCTGCCTCAAGATACGGACGCCGCTTGCAGACAACGATGACTGGTTCTGCACCCAGGATACCGCCGTGTTCGATGACAACGGTTTGCAATTGACCGGACGCGCTGATCGCGTCGCCAAGATCGAAGGGCGGCGAGTGGCGTTGGATGCGCTTGAGGCGGCGCTACTGAAGTTGCCCGAAGTGGCGGAGGCGCGTACCGCGCCGTTGTGCCGCGAGCGCGACGAGATTGTCGCCGCCGTGGTGTTGAGCGAAGCGGGACGCGCCCAATTACAAGAGGCTGGCAAGGTGCGTTTTGATCGCTGGATAAGACAGCGCCTGTCGCTATCGTTTGAGCTTATTGCCATACCACGCCGCTGGCGTTATCTGTCGGCGCTGCCTTACAACGCAATGGGCAAACTTACTGTCGCTTCTATCGTGCAGTTGTTCGAGCGGCAGGCTTTGCCTCCGTTCGCCGTTACTGCCCGGATAGCAGGGGCGGCGCATGAAATGGAGCTTGCCCTGGCGCTACGCGATTGTATGCAGGCGTTTGACGGTCATTTCCCGCAAGTGGCGATTCTGCCCGGCGTCACCCAGGTCGACTGGGCATTAAGACTGGCAGAACGGTATTACCAAATTGATGGGCGTTTCTCCGGTTTCCGCCAGCTAAAGTTCCAGCGCATTCTGCGCCCTGATGATGAGGTGTCGCTCACGCTTCGCTTTTTCCCCGAAAAAAAAGAAGTGCGTTTTGCCTATACATCAAAGCATGGCGTACATTCAGAGGGACACGCATTGTTTGCCCACCCGATCATAGCGTCACGAAACCTGTCGCGCTTGCTTTAATGATACCTAATGGATGACTTGCCCTTGCCGCCTCTGTCGGCTCCGCCGGATGCCATAGCGTTTTACCGGAAAAATATGGAGCCGGTGTCCTTCGCCGCGCTACGCGCCGATATTGCCGCCGCCCGCAAAGCGTTGATGAGGCTTGACACGCCGGAGGTCGTGCTGTTTGATGCCGATGCTTATCTGTTTGTCGTTTGGCTGATGGCCTGCTGGCAGAACGGTCAGACTGCCTTGCTGCCGGTTGACGATTTGCCGACTACGCGCGCATTCCTTCCTATGCCCTGGGTTGGCGGCAACGAGGGCAGCACGCTACCCGATTGGTCTGGTGGCGCGACCGATGCCGCCGCATTCCCGGAATCTTCGCCGCAATTCGACTGCCCCGGAATCGTGCTTTTCACATCAGGCTCCAGCGGCATGCCCACCCGTATTTTCAAGACGCCGACCCAGTTGTGCCGTGAAGCCATGTTATTGCAACAGGCATTCGGCGATGGCCTTCCTTCCGACGCTCGCTTTGTCGGAACCGTGCCGCATCAGCACATGTTCGGCTTGCCGTTCCGGCTGATATGGCCATTGTGGGCAGGTTATCCGATCATCGTCGAACAGTTCCACCATCCGGAAGAATTCGGGCGACTGGAAACCTGCCCGCATGTGCTGATCAGCAGTCCGGCCACACTGAAACGATTGGCGCAACTGGAGGAGTTTTCCTCGCCGGCGAGTTTCCTTGCGACATTTTCGGCTGGCAGTCCGCTGCATGATGATGTCGCCGCCGCTTGCTCCGCAAGGCTGGCTACGCGGATAGTTGAAATCTACGGCAGTACTGAAGCGGGCAACATCATGCGCCGCATTGCTCCGGGCGGAGTCTGGCGCGAACAGCCGGGCGTCGCGCTATCAATCAATGAGGATGGCTGCCTCAAAATACGCTCGCCGCTTTTGCCCAATGATGACTGGTTCCACACCCAGGATACCGCCGCGCGTGATGGCGATGGCTGGCGGTTGACCGGACGCGCCGACCGCGTCGCCAAGATCGAAGGGCGGCGGGTGTCTCTGGATGCGCTTGAATCGGCGCTGCTTGAGTTGCCGGAAGTGGCGGAGGCGCGCGCCGCGCCGTTTTATCGCGAGCGCGACGAGATTGTCGCCGCTGTGGTATTGAGCGAAGAGGGACATGCAAAATTACAGGCGCTTGGCAAAATGCGTTTTGATCGCCGGATGCGGCGACTCCTGTCGGCATCTTTCGACCGCATTGCATTGCCGCGCCGCTGGCGTTATCTGTCGGCTCTGCCTTACAACGCAATGGGCAAAATCACTACCGCTTCCATCATGCAACTCTTTGAACGGCAAGCTCTGCCGCCGTTTGTCGTCGCTTCGCGGGCGGCGCATGAAATGGAGCTTACCCTGACGCTACGCGATTGTACGCAGGCGTTTGCCGGTCATTTCCCGCAAATAGCGATTCTTCCCGGCGTCACCCAGGCCGACTGGGCATTAAGACTGGCGGAACGGTATTTTCCCATTGCGGGGCGTTTCTCCGGTTTCCGCCAGTTGAAGTTCCAGCGCATTCTCCGCCCTGATGACGAGGTGTCGCTTACGCTTCGCTTTTCCCCTGAGAAAAACGAAGTGCGTTTTGCCTATGCGTCAAAGCATGGCGCACATTCACAAGGGCAAGCCTTGTTTGCCCATGCCGCCTCATGAAGCCCGTCGCGCTCGTGCCGGTGTATAACCATGCCGCCAAGGTTGGCGCTGTGGCGCAGGCGTTGCGCGATCTCATGCTGCCGGTAATTCTTATTGACGACGGCTCCGACGCGGAATGCGCGGCTGCGCTTGATACTCTGGCTACGGCTCCGACAACCTCATTACTGCGGCTGCATAAGAACAGCGGCAAGGGTAGCGCGGTCATCATGGGTCTGCGCGAAGCGCACAAAATAGGATATAGCCACGCCTTGCAACTGGACGCCGACGGTCAGCATGACGCAGCAGTATTGCCGATGTTCCTTGAAGCGATGCTTGAAACTCCGCAGGCGGTTATTGTCGGCTTCCCGCAGTATGACGCGGATGTGCCGACTTCCCGTCTGTTTGGCCGTTATGCGACGCACATCTGGGTCTGGATCAATACATTGTCAAGGCGTATCCGTGATTCGATGTGCGGGTTGCGAATTTATCCGCTTGCCGCCACGCTGCCGGTTCTCGATACGATGCCGTCCATTAGCCGGATGGAGTTCGACACCGAAATTCTGGTGCGGCTGGATTGGGCTGGCGTGCCGATTCAGAACCTGCCGGTTCCCGTCTCCTATCCCCAGGATGGCATATCCCATTTTCGTCTTTTGCGTGACAATGCGCGGATCAGTTGGATGCACACTCGCCTGTTTTTCGGCATGTTGCGGCGGCTGCCGATGCTTCTTGGCCGCCACTTTTCGAGGCATGGCTGATGCACTGGGCAAAAATACAGGAAGCGGGCAGTTTGGCGGGGATGCGTTTTCTGCTCTCTGTCTACCGTATTTTCGGGCGCTGGCCGTTTCGTTTTTTTCTGTTCTTCGTTCTCTTGTGGTTTTATGCGCGAAGGCGCGCTGCCCGCGAGGCGTCGCGCGATTATCTGCGACGACTGCGCGGCTTCAGCAATGGAGCTACGCCGCTGCCGACGCGGCTTAACGTCTTCCGGCATTTTCTGGCGTTTTCCGAAATCGCGCTTGACAAGCTCCTGGCTGTTGGCGCGGTCAATCCGCCGGAAGATTATCGTTTGGACGGACTCGAACACATTGACTCATTGCTCGCACAAAAGCGCGGGGCTGTTCTTGTCACCGCGCATCTTGGCAATACCGACCTGTGCCGCAAGCTGGGGGAGCATTATGTCGACGCGCGCATAACGGTTTTAGCGCACACGAAAAATGCTGTCCGTTTCAACCGGCTGCTGAAAGAATGCAATTCCGAATACGACGTTGACCTGATTCAGGTGACTGATATTAATATCGGAACCGCCATTCTGCTGGCAGAGCGGGTCGAATCCGGCGGTTTGATCGTCATTGCCGGTGATCGCGTGCCGGTGGGCGATTCTGCGGCGACTGTGCGGGTTCCGTTCCTGGGGGCTGAGGCAAGTTTTCCGATCAGCCCCTATGTGCTTGCCGCTGCGCTGCAATGCCCGCTGCTTGCCATTTTCGGCGTTCGCCGCCTTGATGGCTTCGTCGTTATTCTGCGACCGATTGCCGAATCGGTTTTGCTGCCGCGCCGCGCCAGAAGCGCGGCTGTCGTGCCATACGCCGCCGCTTTTGCCGAACTCCTGGAAGCGGAGTGCCTGAAAGCTCCTTTCCAATGGTCGAATTTTTACCAGTTCTGGGCGCTGCCGGAACCCGCCAATAAGGAGAGCAGCTAATGCCGCTTACCGCTCGCATTGACTTGATCGTGCCGTTTCATGACCTTGACCCTATGGAAATATGCTGGCATGGCAACTATGTCCGCTATTTTGAACTGGCGCGTGTCGCGCTGTTGCAGCGGATAGATTACGATTACCCGGAAATGCGCACTTCCGGTTACGCCTGGCCGGTGATCGAATTGTTCATTCGCTACGCGCATCCGCTGACATACCAACAACGCCTGCATATAGACGCCAGTCTTGTCGAATGGGAAAACCGGCTGAAAATCGCCTACGAAATTCGTGACGCGGCAAGCCAAAAACGGCTTACGCGCGGACATACTGTGCAGGTTGCCTTCGACATGCGGGCTAATGAAATGTGTTTTGTCAGCCCCGATGTTTTGCTCGAAAAATTGCAAGGTCATATATGATAATGAAACGAACATTCTTGCTGTCATGGTTCTGGCTTCTCCTTGCCGCTCCGGCGCTGGCTGCCGACCCGGCCTTGCTGGACGCTGTTCAATCCCGATTGACTGTTGACGCGGTAATTCGCGGCGAATTCACCCAGACCAGACAACTGGCAGGCATTAAAAAGCCGCTGGTGGCGACTGGCTCGTTCGTTGTTGAAAAAACAAGGGGGGTATTGTGGCGCGCATTGGCTCCTTTTCCGCAGACGACAAGAATCACCCAGGGCGAAATCCTGCAAAAGGATGGGGAACGTGTGCTGATGGCCTTGCGAGCCGACAGGGAACCGGCGGTAAATTCCATCAGCCGCGTCTTGTTTTCGCTGTTCGCCAGTGACATGTCGGCATTGGCTGAATACTTCGATCACGAAGGTCAAACAGTCGGCGATACCGGCTGGCAATTGTCTTTTACGCCGCGCGAGGCTGGCTTGAAGACCGTCATAGGTTCGCTGGTTCTGGAAGGCGACGATGTTGTCCGCAAGGTGATACTGACCGGCGCAGCAGGTGACATTACTGTTATTTCCTTCTCCAACATCGCTACTGCCGCCCTGCTGACCGCCGATGAACTCGCCCAATTCGAGTAACGAGCTGCGCTATGCCCGCTGCCATCGCGCGTTGGCCTGGGGTTGGCTCTGCGTTCTGGCATTGCTGGCCGCCATGCTCTTCGCGCATGTTCTACCCTGGCGCGGGCAGATAGATACCGACCTTCTGGCGCTGCTTCCCGTTGATGAGCGAAACCCGCATGCCGAAGCCGCGCTTAAAACCATGACGCAACGCGGCGAGCGGGAGTTGGCGTTGCTCCTGGTCGCGCCGGATGCCGCCACAGCGGAGCGAGCCGCCCATCGAGTCCGCGAAGTATTGCATGACGCGCCGCTGATAGCGCAAGCTCCCCAGGCGCAAATCGAGGCCATGCGCGACCTGTACTTCCCATATCGCGCCGGGTTCATTACCGAGCAGGACATGCGCTGGATTGCAGAAACCAATCAAGAGGCGCAGGCGGAGCGCGCCTTGTCGCTTGCTTATCAGTTATTTACCGGCAGCGCTTTGAACTGGCGCGATGATCCTTTCGGCTTTTTCGGCAACTGGATGATGCGACTGGGAGAGGCCAGTCCGGCGCGACCCTATGGCGATATATTGATGGTACAGAAGGCGGATCGCCATTATGCGGTTTTGCTTTATCAATTGACAGACAGCGCGTTTTCGTCAGATCTTCAGACGCGCCTTGCCGCTGATTTGCAGGCTGTCCGAAATGATCTGGCAGAGCGGTTTCCCGATGTGGAAATGCTGCGGGCGGGCGTCGTTCTCTTTGCGGCAGCGGCGGCGGAGCAGGCTCGTTTTGAAATGTCGCTGATCGGTAGCGGCGCGTTGCTTGGTTGCTTGTTGCTCGTCTGGGCGATTTTTCGCAATTTCAGGGCATTGCGCCTGATCCTGCTTTCGCTTGCCGCAGGCGCATTGGCGGGAGTGTCGTTGACATGGTTGATATTTGACCGCATCCACGCGCTGACATTGGTGTTCGGCGCAAGTCTGATCGGGGTTGCCGTTGACTACGGCGTTCTGACGCTGGCGCAACATCTGGACGGCTCCGGCGCAAGGGAGCGTTGGCTTCGTTTCCGCCGTCTGTTGCCGCCATTGGCTCTGGTGCTGATTGCGCCTGCGCTGGCCTATCTCGGTTTGTTGCTTATGCCGTTTCCGGGGTTGCGGCAGATGGCTTGCTTTGCCGTTAGCGGCATCATAGGCGCATGGCTTACGGTCATGCTGTGGTATCCATATTTGCTGCCTTCGTCATTGCCGACAACGCCCCTTGCCGCACGCTTGATGCAAATGTTGCAACATTGGCCACGCTGGCGGGGAACTCCCGCGCAATGGCTCGTCGCCGCGTTGGCAGCCATTGTCATCGGCGCGGGTATGCTGCAACTGAAAACGAATGATGATGTCCGTAGCCTCGTAAATACCGATCCTGAACTGCTGCGCGAACAGGTTGATGTTGCCGTAGCGCTTGAACTACCAAGCCCGGCGCAGCTTTTTTTGATTACCGCCGCTACTCCAGAAGAAGTGTTGCGGCATGAAGAGGCGTTATTGGCGAAGCTCTCGCCGTTCTTTGCCGACGGCAAATTGAGCGGATATGACGCAATCAGCCGTTGGCTGCCTTCAGAACAACGGCAACAGGAGGCGCGAGAGGCGCAGCGGAAATTGACCAATGCCCGCGCCATGCTGGCGGAAGAATTTGAACTTTCCGCCGATTGGGTCGCCGTATCGCATACAGCGTCATTGACGGCGGGTGAATGGCTGGAAAGTCCGGCGGCGGCTTCATTGCGTTATTTATGGCAGGGCGAGCGCGATGGGCGCTATTCGAGCATCGTTTTGCTGAAAGGATTGCGCGATGCGGATACCGCGCGTCAATTAGCGACATTGAGCGGCGCCAATGTTCAATGGGTCGACAAGACCGCTGATGTCTCAATGTTGATGGGACACTACCGAACGTTGTTGTCGTCGGTGCTGATCGCCGCCTATCTGCTGGTTCCGCTGGTGTTGTTGCCGTTCTTCCGCCGCCGGACATGGCGGGTCATCATGCCTTCGTTGCTGGCGACGTTGGGGACATTGGCGATAATGGGACATGTCGGCATTCCCTTGCAGCTTTTGAACGTGCTGACGCTCCTCCTGGTGTTCGGCATGGGCATTGACTACGGCCTGTTTCTGGTGGCGCAGAAGAGCGATGCCCGCGCCTTTCTCGCCATTTGCGTCGCCGCGTTGCTGACATTGGCGGCATTCGGCCTCTTGGCCGCAAGCAGCACTCCGGCGTTACGGACGATTGGACTGACCACCGCGCTTGGCATTGGTCTGGCATGGCTATTCACGCCGCTATTTCGCCTGCCGGAGCCGGAAGGGTCTATACTGTCCGACCTTGATACGCAGGCGAACAGATCGTCATATACTGAATTGAAAGCCACTGATTGAGGATAGAAGATGCCGAGAATTTTCGACAATATCAAAACATCTTTGTTGCCAGCTCTGCAAGAGACGCTCAAGGTTGCCGAGCGCGCGGATTTTTGCGTTGGATACTTCAATCTTCGCGGCTGGCGACACCTTTCTGATTATGTTGATAAGTGGGCAGGGGGCGACGGCCAATGTTGCCGATTGCTGGTTGGTATGCACGTTGCACCGAACGATGAACTCCGGCAAGCCCTTCGTACTTGTGCGAATGGCGACAGCCTGGATAACCAGACAGTGCACCGGGAAAAACGCCGCATTGCCGAGGGGTTTCGTCAACAACTGACTTTTGGCGCTCCGACCAATAAAGATGAGGCTGTGTTGCGCCAGCTTGCGGCGCAACTTCGCGCCAGAAAGTTGGTCGTCAAGGTCTATCTGCGTACTCCATTGCATGCCAAGCTATATTTGTCGTATAGGCAAGATGCCAATAATCCGGTGACTGGCTTTCTGGGCAGTTCAAACCTGACGCTTGCCGGTCTAGTCAAACAGGGCGAACTGAATGTTGATGTGCTTGAACATGACGCCTGCAACAAGTTGGTGGATTGGTTTGAAGAACGCTGGAATGAGAATCCCCGCTTGTGTCTTGACATCTCGCAGGAACTCGCTGAAATCATTGATGAGAGTTGGGCGGGAGATCGTCTTGTGCTGCCGTATCATGTCTATCTCAAGATGGCCTATCACTTGGCGCAGGAAGCGAGGGCTGGTCTCTCGGAGTTTCGTATTCCTTCGGTATTTGGGGACTCGCTTTTCGATTTTCAGGTCGCGGCGGTCAAGATTGCCGCGCACCACCTGAACAAACGTGGGGGCGTACTGATCGGGGATGTGGTTGGTTTGGGCAAATCAATGATGGCTACTGCGCTGGCAAAGATATTCGAGGATGATTACAACACTGAAACACTCATTATCTGCCCCAGGAACCTGGTTCCGATGTGGGAAGACTATGTATATCGTTATCGCCTGCGCGCCAAGGTACTGTCACTGTCAAGGGTCATCAATGAGTTGCCGGAGAAAATGCCGCGCTACCGACTGGTCTTGATTGACGAATCGCACAATCTGCGCAATAAGGAGGGCAAACGCTGGAAAGTGATCCGTGAGTATATCGAGCGCAATGAAAGTCTGACCATTCTGCTTTCAGCCACGCCCTACAACAAGACTCACCTTGATCTTTCGGCGCAACTTGCATTGTTCCTGAATGCAGATACCGACATAGGCATTCGCCCGGAAAAACTGCTTGCCGAGTTGGGGGGAGAACATGAATTTATTCGTCGTCACCAATGCGGCGTGCGGTCGCTGGCGGCGTTTGAAAAGAGCGAATTTACCGATGATTGGCGCGATCTTATGCGTTTGTATATGGTGCGTCGCACGCGCGGCTTCATCATGCAACACTATTCCAGCGAAGACGAGCGCGGTAAATATCTGTTGTTTTCGGATGGGCGCAAGTCCTATTTTCCGAAGCGTCTGCCCAAAAACCTGAGCTTTGAGATTGACGATACGAATCTGTCTGACCCTTATGCGCGGTTCTATAGCGATCATGTGGTCAATGCGATCAATGAGCTGATTTTGCCGCGTTATGGACTTGGCAATTACATTGCTCCCAAGCCGAAGGCTCCGCCAACACCTGGTCAGGCCAAAATAATTGAGGGACTCTCGCGTGCCGGTATGCGCCTGAAGGGCTTTTGCCGCACCAATCTCTTCAAGCGGCTGGAGAGCGCGGGACCGGCGTTTATCCTGTCCATTGAGCGCCATATTCTGCGTAATTTCATCGTATTGCATGCTTTGGAAAACGGTCTTGATATTCCGCTTGGCGCGCAAGGCTCGGAATTGCTGGACCCGCGCCATTACGACGAAGACCAGGACGGAGCGCTTGCCGATGATGAAGGCGATGAGGAGGCCGATACCACCATCAGTAACGGGCTGCGAAGTGAGACAGACTATCGAGCGCAAGCCGCAAAGGCGTATGCCAAGTACAGAGGCGCGTTGAAAACCCGCTTCAAATGGCTGCCTGGCTCGCTTTTTGTCAATGCTCTGGCCAATGACTTGCTTGCCGACGCAACAGCCTTGCTGGACGTGCTGCGCGCCTGCGGTGAATGGTCGCCGGATGCGGACAACAAGCTTGCTGCCTTGATCGAGCTTATCCAGAAAAAACACCCAAGGGAAAAACTCCTCGTTTTTACCCAGTTTGCGGATACCGCCCGTTATTTAGGCGCACAGCTAGCCGCGCGTGGTGTCAAGCAGGTAGGAGAGGTCACCGGCCATAGCGTTGACCCTACCCAACTGGCCTGGCGTTTTTCGCCTGCATCGAGCGGCAAGCGCGAAGAAATAAAAAAGACCGACGAATTACGAGTGCTTATTGCTACTGATGTGCTCTCCGAAGGGCAAAATCTGCAAGACGCGCATATCATCGTCAACCATGACTTGCCCTGGGCCATCATTCGCCTGATTCAGCGCGCGGGGCGGGTGGATCGTATCGGTCAGCAGTCTGATGTCATTTTGTGTTATTCCTTTGTTCCTGCTGATGGCGTTGAGCGTCTCATCAATCTGCGCGCCCGGGTCAAGCAACGCCTGATCCAGAATGCTGAAGTTGTAGGTTCTGACGAGAGCTTTTTTGATGACGACACGGAAGAAAAATTGATTCGTGATCTCTATACGGAGAAAAACGGCATTCTGGACGATGACGATACTGAGGTCGATCTGGCGTCTTATGCCTATCAAATCTGGAAAAACGCCACGGATGCCGATCCTTCGCTTGCCACCAGGATTGAAGCTATGCCCAACGTTGTTTTTGCCACCAAAGCGCACGAACACAGTCCGATGTCGCCCAAGGGTGTGCTGGTGTATATGCGCACTGCCCAGGACAACGATGTGCTTTCCTGGATAGATGAAGCGGGCGAGCCGGTCACACAATCGCAATTTACCATTTTGAAAGCTGCTGCCTGTGCGGCGGATACCCCTGCATTGCCACGTACCGAGCGCCACCACGAACTCACGCAGCAAGGCATGAAATATATCGCCGAAGAAGAAAAATCCTTCGGCGGCGCGCTTGGTCGTCCATCCGGCGCGCGATTCAAAACCTACGAGCGCATCAAACGGTGGCGCGAGAGACAAGGCGACACGCGCGATCTATTCATTTCCGAAGAGCGTATGCGCCTGATTGACAAGGCGATGGAAGAAATCTACCGTTATCCTCTTTATCCGTCGGCTACTGATACGCTCAATCGGCAGATCAAGGCGGGCATCAACGATGACGACCTGCTGCGGCTCGTTCTTGCGCTGCGCGAGGATGACCGCCTTTGTTTGATTGACGAACAGGAACAGCAGCGCGAGCCGAAGTTAATCTGTTCGCTGGGGCTGGCCTGAAACAGGAGAAAATCCTATGCACCCCGAACAATTTCAGCAACTGCTTGACCAATTCGCGCTGGAGCAGCTTTTCAACGAGCTTGGCTGGGATAGCCCTGCCTTGAAGCAACTGTCAGAAGTCAAGGTAAATGGCGAGACTTTCAAGCTTGTCCAGATAGCGCACAAGCGCGGTGTTCAGGTGTTCCTTTGTTCGCCGGATAGGCGAGGCCGGATTCCGGAGCGTTCTGTATTGCTGCAAATAGAAAAAGAAGCCGCCAGGATCGCTTATGAGCATCTGCTGATATTCGCCGACACGGACAAAACCATGTTGACGTGGTTGTGGGTCTTGCGTGCGCCGGGGCAACCGATGCGCGCCCGTACCCACACCTGGCGCAAGGGGCAAACGGGTGAATCGCTGCGGCAAAAGCTCATGCAAATCGTTTGGAAGATCGAAGAAGAAGAGGCCATTACGCTTAACGATGTAATCACAGGTATGGGCAGAGCCTTTGATCGTGATCGAGTTACCAGGAGTTTTTATGACAAATTCAAGGATCAGCACAAAGACTTTGCTGAATTTATCGAGGGATTGAGCGTTGTCAGCGACAGGGACTGGTATGCCTCGCTGATGTTGAATCGCCTTATGTTTGTCTATTTCATCCAGAAAAAGGGCTTTCTTGATGGCGACGACAACTATCTAGTCAATCGCATGGCAGAGGTTCGGGATACTGTCGGCAAAGGCAGATTCCACAGCTTCTACCGCCTGTTCCTGTACCGTTTATTCCATGAGGGATTTGGGCAGCCCAGGGGCGACCGCGATCAGGAGTTGAATGGTTTAATTGGCGATGTGCCGTACCTGAACGGGGGGCTTTTTTCTCTGCATGAACTTGAAGAAGCTAACCCCGATATAGACATTCCCGACGAGGCTTTCGAGCAGCTGTTTAAATTTTTCGGTAAATGGGAATGGCATCTGGACGACCGTCCGCTGGCCTCTGGACGCGAGATCAACCCTGACGTGCTCGGCTATATATTTGAGAAGTTCATCAACCAGAAGCAGATGGGGGCGTACTACACCAAGGAAGACATTACCGGATACATCAGCAGGAACACGGTGGTTCCTCACTTGCTGGAGCAGGCGCAAAAACGTTGCAAGGTGGCATTTGAAGGCGAGACATCTGTATGGAATCTGCTAAGGGACGACCCTGATAGCTACATATATCCGGCTATGAAAACCGGCGTCATTGATGCGAATGGCAAAATTGTGCCGGAAGCGGCCTTGCCGGATTTTGTGCAGACCTGCATGAAAGACCCCAGGGCGCGGATGTTTGAGCGTCGTTACAATTTGGGCGAAGCCGTGTTCCATACCGCTACCGGCGAGCGCGGCACGCTGCCTACCGAAACCTGGCGGGAATATGCGGATCGCCGCCAGCGTTGTCTGGATATTCGAGAAAAGCTGACCAACGGCAAAGTAAAAAGCGCCGACGATCTTATTACCCTGAATCTGGACATCAGCCAATTTATGCAGGATGTGATTGATACCTGCACCAGTCCTGTTCTGCTACGCGCTGTCTGGCAGGCCATTGCCGGGCGTGTGCCGGAAAAGTCCAACGGAAAATTCCGCTACGGCATTGCCATTCTCGATCCCACTTGCGGTTCCGGGGCGTTTTTGTTCGCCGCGCTCAACATTCTGGAGCCGCTCTACGAAGCCTGCCTGGATCGCATGGAAGATTTTGTCGAGGACGCAAAAAAGCTCGGCAGAGCCGGGGAAGCTGATTTCGTCAAGCTGTTGGACGAAGTGAAGGAACACCCTTCGCGCCGCTATTACATTCTCAAAAATATCATCCTGCACAATCTGTTCGGCGTGGACATCATGCCCGAGGCGGTGGAAATCTGCAAGCTGCGCCTGTTTTTGAAGCTGGTGTCCCAGGTGGATGCGGGGCGTGATCTGGAGCCATTGCCTGATATTGACTTCAACATCCGCGCAGGCAATACTCTGGTGGGTTACGCTACCAAAGCGCAGTTTGACGCATCGGGCGATCTGGCCAGCAATCAAGCCCACAAAGACCGCATCAGAGCCGACATTGCCGACCTTTCCGAATATTTCGACCGTTTCCGTGAGCAGCAGATTGTTTATGGCGGCAAGGTTACGGCGCAGGACAAACGTAATTTGCGCGACAAGCTCAAAGGTTTGAGCGAGGAACTTGATCGCTATCTTGCCAACGACTACGGCATTGACCCGGAGAAAAAGAAAACCTTTGATGCCTGGCGCAAAAGCCATCAGCCTTTTCATTGGTTCGCAGAGTTCTACGGTGTTATGAGTAAGGGCGGCTTTGATGTGGTGATTGGAAATCCGCCGTATGTCGCCAGAAGCAGAGTTACAGGCTACACAGTACAAGGCTATGCCACGGCAAACTGCGCGGACATCTACGCTTGGTGTCAAGAGCGCGTTATCGCCATTGCTAACTCCAAAGCTCGCACCGGCATGATCGTTCCGCTCAGCCTGTCGTTCAGTAGTGATTTCGATGTGCTGCGCAAGCTGATCTATACGCAATATAGCGCCAACTGGTTCTCGCATTTCGCGCGCATTCCAGCCGCGCTGTTTGCCGCTGATGTACGCGTGCGCAATACCATTCACATCGGCAAAATCGGCAGCGGCAACACACCAAGCCAGCAATACACATCGCGCCTGCACCGCTGGTTTGAAGTGGCACGCCCTTATCTCTTTGCCACGTTGTCTTACGCCAGCTTCACTCCAGAACGGTGGAAGCGCCGTATCCCCAAACTCAACACACAAGCGCTAATTTCTACTTTTGAACAGCTACTAGCGCCTAGCAACCGCCATACGGTTAAGTGCTGCTTGAGTCGCAGCGTCACGCCGCACCGCCTGCATTTCAAGAAGACTGCCTACAACTGGCTGTCCTTTACGCACGAAGAAGCGCCGTGCTTCGATGCACGCGGCAAGCGTGTGCCGCAAACGCAATATGATGATATCAGCTTTACTAGTACCGAAGAGCGCGAATTGCTATTCCACCTGCTCAACGGCAAACTCCAGTTTATCTTCTGGCTTGCTATTGGCGACGACTTTCACGTTACCAAATGGACTTTCAACGAATTACCGTTGCATCCGGTCAAGTTGTCGGCAGAGCATAAGCAGCAACTTAAAAAGCTGACTCCCGCGTTAAAAACGGCAGTGGAAAAAGCCGTACAATACAAGCTCAACGCAGGCAAGCGCGTAGGCAACTACAACCTGTCCAAATGTCGCCACATCACCGACCAGGCAGACCACATCTATGCACAGGCTTTTGGTATGACTCATGTATGGGATGACATCGAATTACTCTACAGGCAAACGGTTAAGACTGACTTTGAAGATAATGGAGACGACGAAGCATGAAACCCTTGCCCATCGCCTTGCCGCCTCAATGCGCCCGGCGGATAGAGCCTGAAATTGCCGAGCGAATCGTCGGCGTCGGCAATGCGGATTTACTTGAAACACACTTGCTTGGTTTCGTCGCTTCACGCGAATGCCCCGGTCATGTCCTGCTCGAAATTCTCGACCGCATACCGGAATGGGTAGAAGCCAACCGCGTCATCATCAGCGGTTTTCACTCGCCGCTGGAACAACAGGTGTTGCGCTCGACGCTACGCCGCAACGGGCGCGTGGTCAAGGCGCTGGCGCGGAGCATGAGCGACTACCGACCAACCGCCGAAGAGCGCGAACCACTGGCGGATGGCAGGATGCTGGTCATTACCGCCTGCCTGCCGAAAGTGCGCCGCGTCACCCGCGAAACCGCGCTGGCGCGCAACCGCCTGGTATTGGCTCTGGCAACGGAGATTGTCGCGCCCTATCTCTCCGCCAGCAGCCCGCTTGCCGACATGTTGATTTAGAGGCGTACACCCCAAGCTATCCAGAATGGCTGAATCGCTGCCATGATCATCTATCCGCCCGAAAAGCATTCATGATGAAATGCGAAAATCATTGCATTGCGTGCTGCGAACGCCGCGAACGCGAATGTCTGAAAATTTGCTATCCTGTTATTTCTTCATGGAGTATGCGGTTTATTTTCACAGGCAAAGGACAACATGAGCGGCATTACCGATTTCATTGGACGCTGGAAGGTTTCCGGCGGTTCAGAGCAGGCAAACTCGCAGTCATTCCTCAAGGAATTGTGCGATGTTCTGGATTTGCAGCAGCCAGACCCCGCCGATCCTGTCAATGAAAAGAACGCCTATGTCTTTGAGCGCAAGGTTTATGTCACACGCGGCGACGGCACGAAAGAACTCAAAAAGCTCGATCTGTATTACAAGGGTCGTTTTGTGCTGGAGTCCAAACAAGGGCAGGACGCCGTAGGGGCGAAAAGTTTTTCGTCCCTGCTATCCGGGGGGATGACCGCGTCAAGCGCAGTCAAGCGGGGAACGCGCCAGTGGGAGGATTCCATGCAGCGCGCCAAGCGGCAGGCGGAAAACTACATCCGCAGCCTGCCTGCCTCTGAAGGTCGCCCGCCCTTTCTCATCGTCACAGATGTGGGCTACTGCTTTGACCTCTACACGGAATTTACCTGCACCGGCGGCCTGTACCTGCATTTTCCCGATACCAGGACTTACCGCGTCATGCTGGATGATTTGGCAAGGCCGGAAGTTCGCGCTTTGTTTCAGGCTATCTGGAAAGACCCGCTTTCCCTTGACCCGTCCAGACGGTCGGCCAAAGTAACCGAGGAAATAGCCGACCATTTGGCGCTGCTTGCGCGTTTGCTGGAAAAGGACGGGCATGAGCCGGAGCAGGTCTCGCAATTTCTCATGCGTTGTATTTTTTCGATGTTTGCCGAGGATATGAGCCTTATTCCGGCAGGCAGCTTTACGGATATTATCCAGAAATCCATTTTGCAACCGGGCGGATACAAGCATTACTTAAATGATTTATGGAATGCCATGAACAAGGGCGAGTTTTCCGTGCTTCTGGACAAACAACTGCTGCGCTTCAACGGTCACATTTTTTACGACCCGGAAGTATTGCCGCTGGAGCGTGAGCATCTGGGCATTCTCCTTGAAGCCGCGAAAGCCGACTGGCGGGAAGTGGAGCCGGCCATTTTCGGGACATTGCTGGAACACGCACTGAATCCGAAAGAGCGGCACAAGCTGGGGGCGCATTACACGCCTCGCGCCTATGTGGAACGTCTGGTCATCCCCACGGTCATGCAGCCATTACGGAAGGAATGGGATGATGTGCAGACCACGGCAAGCGTCTTGTTCAATCAGGGCAAGGAAAAGGAAGCGTGCAAGACCGTTGCCGGATTTCACGAACGGCTACGCGGCATTCGAGTTCTTGACCCGGCCTGCGGCTCCGGCAATTTCCTCTATGTCACGATGGAGCACATGAAGCGGCTCGAAGGCGAAGTGCTGCAAGCTCTCGCAAGCTACGGCGAGCGGCAGGCAAGCCTGTTGCAGATTGACCCGCACCAGTTTCTGGGGTTGGAAATCAACCCCCGCGCCGCGCATATTGCGGAAATGGTGTTGTGGATCGGTTTTTTGCAATGGCATTTCAGGACGTGCGGCAATGTGAACCCGCCAGAGCCGGTAATTCGGCAATTCGACAACATCCAGCACAAGGACGCGCTGATTGCCTATAAAGGCTGGAAATACGCCACGGATGAGGACGGCAAGCCGATAACCCGCTGGGATGGCGAGACTTACAAGACCGATCCCGCAACCGGACGGCAAATGCCGGATGAAAAGGCCGTTGTCGTGGATGAAGTCTATGAGGGCGTGAAGGCGGCAGAATGGCCGGAAGCTGATTTTATTGTGGGCAATCCGCCGTTTATTGGCGGTTGGATGAAGCGCAGCGTTTTGGGACATGGCATGTTTGACGCGCTGACGAAGACTTACGCGCGACTTCCTGAATCCTGCGATTTTGTCATGTACTGGTGGCACAAGGCTGCGGATTTGGTACGCGCGGGCAAGGTCAAACGCTTTGGCTTCATCACTACCAACAGCATTACCCATGTCTTTAACCGCCGCGTGGTTTCCCTGCATCTGGGAGACAAAAAACCGCTGCGCCTCGTCTTTGCCGTGTCGGATCATCCCTGGGTGGAAGCCTCTGACAGCGCGGCGGTGCGTATTGCCATGACTGTCGGGGAGAAGGGCAAAGGCGAAGGCGTGCTCGCCACTGTTGTGGAAGAACGCGAGACAGGCGACAAGGAAATAGCTGTAACCATGACTGAGCAAAATGGCGTCATCCACGCGAATTTGCGCCAGGGAACCGATGTGACAAAAGCTGAATCATTGGCAGCTAATGATGAACTCTGCTGCCCGGGGGTAAAACTACATGGTTCAGGTTTCATTGTTACCCCGATGCAGGCGGCTTCTCTGGGATTGGGGCATATTTCAGGATTGGAGCGGCATATCCGACTCTACAGAAACGGACGGGACATAGCTAATGGTCTGCGCGGCGTAATGGTTATTGACTTGTTCGGGCTTACGGCGAAAGAAGTACGCCATAAATACCCGGAGGTTTACCAGTGGGTATATACGCGAGTAAAGCCAGAACGGGACGCTAATAACAGGAACAGCTACCGCGAGAATTGGTGGGTATTTGGAGAACCACGGAAAGAATTTCGTCCGGCTCTGGCAGGTTTGCCTCGTTATATTTCCACAATTGAAACTGCCAAGCACAGATTTTTTTTATTTTTGCCTGCTGAGGTGTTGCCGGATAATAGACTGGTGAACATAGCTAGCGCAGATGCCTACCATCTTGGAGTGTTGTCCAGCAACATTCATGTGCGTTGGGCGATGGCAGCAGGAGGCACATTAGGGCCTGGTCGGGTATACACCAAATCCCGTTGCTTTGATACTTACCCATTCCCCGATGCCAACCCCGAACAACAAGCCCGCATCCGCGATTTGGGCGAACAACTGGATGCTCACCGGAAGAAACGGCAGAGCCTTCATCCTGACCTCACGATGACCGATATGTATAACGTGCTGGAAGCCTTGCGTCAGAGCCGGATGCTTACGGATCGGGAAAGAAACATCCATGAACAAGGACTTGTGTCTGTGTTGCGTAATTTGCATGATGAACTGGATGCCGCCGTATTCGATGCTTACGGCTGGTCTGCCAATCTCACAGACGAAGAAATCCTCTCCCGCCTTGTCGCCCTGAACGCCGAGCGCGCGGAAGAAGAAAAGAACGGACAAATCCGCTGGCTGCGTCCGGAATACCAGAGCAAATCCAGGGCGGAGCGCAGCAAAATGGTTCAGGATGCGCTTGCCCTGGATTCCCGGCCGGAACCTGCCGCCAGGGGCAAAAAAGGCGCCAAGACCGCGCCCAAGTCTGCCTGGCCTTCCGATCAGCTGGAACAAACCCAGGCCGTGCGCGACGCGATAAATACCCTGCGGGAAACCGCCATAGCCATCACGCCGGAGACTGTGGCAAAACGCTTCACCCGCCCCAACAACGACAGAGTGAAGGAAATTCTACGGGCGTTGGAAACGCTGGGGTTTGTGTAGACCGGAACCATCTCCCTTTGCCTACGGCCACCCTCTACCACTCGCGGTGTAGCCACAAGTGGGAGAGGGGATGCGTTTGCGGCATTTAAGGCATCATCTCCTGGATTTTCATGCTCCTGCCTGTCTCTTTATCCAATGAATATATATCCGGCAAACCCCCGGTGCTTCGCGCCCCCCCCTTTTGGGAAAGGGGGCTAACCCCAATGCAGCCTTGGCGCAAAGCCCCCTTTTTATGTACGCGCTGAAGTAATTGATTTTTTGTCGAACCACTCCAAGGTGTTTTCCGCAAATAACGCGACTATAAGGGAGCTAACCACGCCGCTGTAGGGGTTAAAATTTTTTAACCCCTACTCGCGGGCAGGAATAGGGGGCGGCGCAGGGACGACCGGCTGGCCGCCCCTACTCCCCTCTTCCGATTCAATTGGGATAGCGGAACGCTCTAAGCGGCATCATCCCGCAGGATTTTTTCCGGCGGCAGATATTTGAGCAGCACATCCTGCAAGTGAGAGATGATAATGGGCTTGGAGAGAAAATCGTTCATCCCTGCCTCGATGAAAGCCGCGCGCGCGTCAATAACGGCATTGGCAGTCAGCGCGACAATGATGGAATACTTGTGCCTGCCGCCCAGGGCGCGGATGGCTTTAGTGGCTTTCAGGCCGTCAATTTCCGGCATCATGTGATCCATGAAGATGATGTCGTATTCCTTGGCGCTCGCCATTTCAATGCCTGCCCGTCCTCCGTCGGCCTGTTCGACCTCTATGCCGTACTGCTCCAACAATCCGGCTGCCACCACCAGATTGATCTGATTGTCATCAATAACCAATACCCGCGCATTAAGAGTCTTGAATGCCTTGTCCTTTGCGCCCTGATCCCGGATGATGCTCGGCTCGTGCCTGGGACGATCATTCAAAAGGCTGACCAGACTTGTGATGATGAGCGGTCTTTCCAACGTTTCGCCGATGCCGCTGTTGTTCTTATCGCCGCTCCACAACAGAACGATTGTTTTTACGTATGCCGGAATGATTCGAGCCGCGCTTTTGGCCAACGCAAGATCAATGATGGCATGGCTGTAGTCGCTTTTTGCAAAGGCGTTTATCGCCTCTTCATGAGTCTTTATCATGGTATGGGGCAACTCCAGGGAAGTCAGCATTTCAGCCAGCGCCTCCGCGTTGCAAGTCAGCGGCTCGTAACAGAGAATGTGGGTGATTTGCTCCGGTTTCTCAACGCGAGCGACAGGGACAATTGCATTGTCTTCCTCCTTATATCCGCAGAAGATATGCCATGAGAAAGTAGAGCCTTTGCCATAAATACTTTGCGCGCCAATCTCTCCGCCCATCATTTCAACCAGCCGACGGGTAATTGCAAGGCCGAGGCCTGTTCCCAACACATTCCGGTTCCTTTGGGTATCCAATCGCTGAAAGTCGCTGAAAAGTTTGCCCATATCCGCTTCGCGGATACCAACCCCGGTATCGCGCACCGAGAAACAAAGTTTCAGCGTCCTGATTTCCTGATCATCATCAGACATTGATTGTCCGACAACTTTTTTATCCGGCGCGGCCTCCTCGCTCCAGACCCTAAGGTTGATATTACCCTCCCGCGTATATTTGACCGCATTGTTCAGGATGTTGGTAAGAGTCTGCCGAATACGGAGAGCGTCGCCAATCAGGGTAAACGGAATGACGGGTGAAACAACGACAGTCAATGCCACCTTGGAATTGCCGGTTCGCATCCCGATCATGGTAACTGTGTCGTAGATAAATGAGGCAAAATCGAAAGGTCGGCAGTCAATTTCCATCTTCCGCGCCTCAATTTTGGAAAAATCCAGAATGTCGTTGATAATGCCAAGGAGCGCCATGGCGGAATTGCGGACAGTTATCGCGCGCGCGGTCTGAGCGGGATCAAGCGGGTTGGCAAGCATCAATTCTGTCATTCCGATGATGGCATTCATTGGAGTGCGAATCTCGTGGCTGACCAAAGCCAGGAACTGGCTTTTTGCCATGGTCGCCCGTTCCGCTTCTTCCTTGGCTTTCATGATCGGGCTGATGTCTATCCATTCAAAGGAGCGGGCAATGCTCTCTTCCGCCATGGGCGAGGAACGAAGCGAAAACCAGTGTTTTTTCCCCTGCACGATCGCGGAAAACTCCTGTTCCACAAAACCGCTTTGCTCCATGATTTCCTGAAATACCCTTTTCAGATCATCGTCCGGAAAAAGGTCAAGCACAGGCCTTGACTGCCTGTGGAGACGGCGTGGAATTCCCAGCCAGCTGGCAAGCGATGCGCTGATATAACTTGAGGCAGCCTTGCTGTCGCTAATCAAAGTATAGTTAGGCGTAGTATTCATGATGGCTTCAAAAGTCTGGCTGTTTTTCTCCAGAATAAAAATCCGCTTTTGAATGACGATGAGCGATCCATAAAGAAGCAGGCAGAAAACATCAAAAATAAGCAACCAGGAAAAATACTGGAGACCGTCACTATCAGGCGATTGTCGCGCTATCATCGCCAACATGACCAATAGCAACAGATTAACCAATGAGAGAAAAATCCAGAAACTCTTTTTGTCAAGATAGGTAAAATTAATAAAAGCCGCGCCAATGGGAACCAACGCATAAACGGCATAATCCTTGCTTTCAAACATCATGAAAGCATAAATAAGCACGACTAAAAACGGATTCAACCATGCCTGGGTAGAAACCGGGAAGTAAATCCATGTGGTGCGCAGTAGCGCCACCGCAATCAGACCGGAAACGAGTTGCCAGAGTTCCATCTGGCTTATCGTCATGAAGAGCGCGTAAATCGCAACCAGAATGACTGCAAAACGTTGCCGTGAACGGTCAAACAACTGTTCTTGCTTCAAGTCAAAAGCGTAGCGCGTAGCTTCTTGTTTCATGCGTTTCTTGCTCCTGTCCTTGTGGCAGAATCGGCGTCGCGCACAGATTCTGCTTCCTCAGCAACTGTCGGGCAGGCAAAATCCAGCGCGCCGGGCATTATCTCAAACTCCGCTTCCGTCTGATAAAATAATTCGCCGTCCATGGAAATGGCTATCAGGTCGTCGGATTTAATAGTCATCTTCCGAAAACGATAATGCTGGATATATTCCGGCCAGGCATGGTATTGCCCGCGCATGTAATCATTCACGATTTTAAGCGCCCCGACTCTGGGAGCCTTGTTCCAGAGATAGAGATCAAGCTCTCCATCGTCCGGGAGCGCATCTGTGCCCGGGCGAAAAGTTCTGCCATGACAAGGCTGATTGGCAACCAAAGCGCCCAGAAAATTTCCTTCCAGAGCAATCACATCATCCAGCAAAATCCGGTAATTCTGTTCCGTATCCGAACGGAACATATTGTACATAACCGCCCAGAAATAGCAGGTGTCCGACGAGATTACCCTGTACCTGGAAAACCACTCTTTACCCTGAATATCCGCCATTGCCTCCATGCCGAACATGGAAAAGGACAGCCCATAATTGGCATCGCAGCGAATCAGGTCAACCTGCCTGGTTTCCGCAAACACAAGGTCGCTTACAGAATCAAGCGGAGAAGCTGCGTTTTGGCCCAATGAATGAATGAATGTATGACCCCCTTCCCTTGAGTAGCAGGCAACCTGCACATTCGGCAGACCCATTGCGCCATTGACAACCTCGTAGAGTATGCCGTTCCCTCCGACCGCATAAATACGAACCAGACCAGGCTCATTCTGGCAATAGCGCCTGATGAACCCAACAGCATCGCGCTGCCAACGGGTAACGTGAATGTCGTAAGAAAGCCAGGGATAATGGACAAAACAGCTTTCAATTTCCGCGCGAATGTCAGACAGGTAATTGACGACTCCTTCAGCGACAGGATTGATGATGAACAAGTGTTTCATGTTTTTCTCACCCCAGACTCATTTCCTGATCCGCAAGGAGGTGCGCGATTTGCTCTGCCATGAAAACAGCATGAAGCTCAGCTTCCTCCGACAGCGGCGTGTCAAAAGAGAGGAAGATGCCGCCTGCAAGTTCTCCTGTCGCCACACGCAGCGGGAAGGCGCAAACAGTCATGTTCTCTTCGGAGTTCCCTTTAATGTCGCGCCAAACCATGCCGGTTCTGTCGGCGCTCTGTAACGACGCGCGTAAGGCGGTTTGCCAGTTATCCAAATCCTCATTGCCCGTTCCGAAACCAAGAACCGGATCATAATGGATGACCACGTGTCTCGAAGAAGCCTCGCCATTTATGGCGGGGTGAGCGAGACAGTTGTTTTGTGTGGAGCATTGAGGCTCCCTCATCTGTGGCGAGGAAGTCCCAACCTTCAGGTTGGGGCGACTCACAGTCTCTCTATCTCCCGCGCCATATATACGCAAGGTAGCGCCTGTTGCCTGATAGACGCTGACAAAACGCTCTGCGGCATTACGGAAAAAATCAGATAAATCAGCGCCGGGGAAAAGCGCGCTTTCCAGAAACAAATAAAAATCAAGCATTTCCTGTTGCCAGTTTGTTTTATCAATGCGGGTGTGAAACACGGTCATCATTTGCTGGAAAGAGATTGCAAACCGGCCAAAGTCATGCTCCGGCAACATCATGGGTTTCTGGCCTTCCGAGTTTAAATCTTCGGCAATGCCGCTCATCGCGCGTATCGGTTTGGAAATGATCAGCGCAACATATCGCAATGACAACAAAAGCAGAATGGAGAAAAACAGCATCGCCATTATTGCCACCGCAATCACCAAATACATGGATGCGTAAATTGAAGAGCGCGGAAGCGCCGTTACAACCCAGGTCAATTCACCAAACGGCTCAAGCTGAATCATTGCTAAAGAAACCATGGCGCTGCCGCCATCAAAGCGCGCATTGCGGAAAAACCCGGCCTTTTTGTCACGCAAGGCATTTTCAACGGGAACCGAATCGGCAAACTCAAGCGCATCAATGAATCTGCCAATGTTTTTACCATCCAGCGTACCCGTATTGTGCAAGGATTCCGAAAAGATCGAAGAAGAAGTTTTTTCGTCAAGCCCACCGAAGAGTTCGTCAACGCTGCCATTTGCGCCCAGGCAACCAATCACTAAGCCATCACGGAACAAGGGAATGCTTATAGAATAAACACTTGTCTTTTCATCATTGTGATCGTAGACTATCGTTTCATCAATGCTGATATGCGGTTTTTTACTCTTGATCGTGTCAGTGTACCAGGGAGATTCCTGCGGATCGTCAATGGTATCCTCATCCATATGCGGCGCGACCAGAATCGTTCCGTCATCGTTGATATAGGATCTGATAAAACGCCCGCTCGGCGCGCCCGGATAACCGTAACGATCATCGGAATCTTTACCGTCAAAGGCGTCTGCCTCATAGACCAGCCGGACGTTGTATATATTCCGGTTCCTGAGCGTTTGCCGAATGATACGTTCAGCCTGCTCGCGCGCGTCCGGCCTGGTTGTGTCAATCCGGGACAAGAGTTCCGCCCCGCTCTCCAAAGTCAGGCGGATACTGTCAAGAGTAAACTTCAGGCGTTCTGAATTAAAGCTGGTTTTGTTCACCAGCAACTGATTTGCCAGATTTACCTTGCTTTCATAGACAGAATAAACGATGCAAAACAAAATCAGCCCCAATACTGCCAGACAGGGAACAGCGACAAAAAAGAGGAGCTTCTGCCAGATGGTATTTTTCAGTTTTTTCATTCCGCCCTCCCCTCTTCCTTGCTAATGAGCAGAAGCAATTCCTGCACGACCTTATTAGCCTCCTCATACTTGATGTTGTCCAGATAGGCCGAAATAATTTCCAGCTTTTCGGCAATCGCCGCCTCATTCAACTTCCGCGTTATGTAGGAAAATCGCATGGTGTTTCGCATACGTTCGATCGCCACAGCCATTTTGTGGCCTTCCAGCGCGGCGCGGACAGCTTCAAGATCGGCAATCAATTCCGCGACGCTTCGCCTGCCAAAGACCGACTCCTCACTCTTTGGCAGCGTTGCATGGAGCGTGTCGACAAAGTCGGCAAGCTCCTTTTCAAAATCAGGATAAGACAGGCGACAACCTTCGAGATCGCCTTCATTGGCTGCTATTTCCAGGCGACTAGCCTTTTCACCCAAGTAAGGCGCGCCGATGGTATTCAACACCCCCTTGCTGCCATGCGCTTCAATGGCGAAGGCATTAATGTCGCCCGAAGCGAGAAATTCGCGCATTTGATCCATGGCAATGGAAAGCTCGCGCGCGGAAAGGGACAGCATTCCCATGTACAGTTGCGAGTTATCGCCCAACATGGAAAGCGCACTGTCAACCTCCAGACCGGGAATCAGCCGCGCCGCATTCATGAAATATTGCGCGTCTACCCGGTTATCCTTTCTTGGCTCGGGGACAGGCGGGGACACTTCAGGGGATGTCCAAATCGAAGTCGCATTGCCTTCCCTGGATGTTACTTCTGTTCCGACAATTTGTTGCAGCATTTCAGCTTCCAGGGCAGGCGTATACCGGACAAAAAAGCCTGATAATCGCTCGGCAATGAAATTCAGCGCGGAGTCATCATGCAGGATGACTTGCCGGGAATCGCTCGCCTCCAAAATAATAAAGGCGCGTAGCTGGTCTTCAGCCCGAATCGGCAAAATACAGACCGACCAGGCTTTTGGCGCGACAAATTCAAGGCCAAGCGCGCGCATTGCATAGGGCTTCATAAGCAGATAATGCTTGCCTTCAAGCGCACTGGCAAGAATTTCGTGTCCCTCAAACTCCGGCGCCAACGCCACTTTGCGGATATGAAACTCGCCTGCCTTGCCGGAAATGGCAAACAATCGCGTCTGTCCGCCCATGTAGATGAAAAAACGCGCCGTATCCGCCTTGCAACTGACTCGCAGCAGCCGCAGGATGTGTTTGGACGCTTCCTCAAAAGTCAAACTTTTGTGAATGGCTTTCTGGATGGCAAGGTAGTTCTCCAGTTTTACTTTTACGATGTTCAGATAATTCAGGCGCATTCGGAAATATTGCCAGAGCCTTGATACGGAACGCGCCAGATCGCCTATTTCATCCTGCCGTTTCAGATAGGGCAAATCCTGCACGACACCCGTACCACTAATCATGTTCATGGAATACATCAGCCGATTGAGCGGATTGGACACATAATAAGCAACGAGAAAGAGCAGCGCGACAAAAGCAAAGAGCAGTATGACCAAAGAGATGACAATGGGGAAAAGCGCCGTGGAAACCGCCTGGTTAACCAGGGAAGACGGCAGCGCGGCATAGATATAGACTACGCCCAAATCTTCGAGCAGCACCGGCTTCAGGTAGATAAAAGCAGCCGCGTCCAGAAACCAGGAAAACTCGTTTTTCAGGAAAATATCCCTTCCGTCGCGCATCGCCCCCCGAATCCGGTTGAGGTTGGAGAAACGCATGTCCTCTATCGTCATGCCGACCTGCTCGGTCTCTCTGGAAAAGATGAGCGTTCCATCCGGAGAAAACACCGCCGTCACTACCTGCATGTTCAATTTGTCGGCCAATACCAGATCGCGCGCCAGAATATCTCCGCCTACCACGCCTACCGGCTTGCCATCACGCAGGACAGGGCTGCTGATCGTAATGCTTGAGGCATTGCCTTCGTCTGTTTTATAGTCATACAAGGTGACAGTATCGAAATCATAGAATACCTTGCCGTCATTCAAGGGAGTCGTGTACCACCGGCTTACATCAGGGTCGTTCAACTCATTTTCATCCATGTCCGGAATGAGGACAATGCCTTCATCGCTGCGGACGTAGGAACGAATATAGCGACCGCTGGGCGCGCCGGGATATTCATTGCCGCTTGCTAAGTCCTTACCGTCGAAACTGTCCGGCTCATAAGCGCCCCAGGCATTGTAGATGTAGACATCATTGAACATCAACGCAAGGATGGCGTCCCCTTCGCGGCGACGCTTTTCTTCGGGAATCCTGTCCAGATTTTCGAATGCTGCGGCAGCGCCGATTACCGTCGCGTAACTCGCGGATAGCAAGCTCTTCAGCTTAACTTCATTGAGTGCGGCAATCTCCTCTACCCGTGATTCGGCGTCCTTCTTCACGCCATGCATCACGCCCCAGACAATAGCGCACGAAAACAACACAAACCCCAGCAAAAATGCCGACCCCAGCAAAAACAGGACTTTCTTCCAGAGGAAACGGCTGTTGCTCATGGCTGGCCTTTTGCCTCAGCAGAGTTACTACAGCGGTTCAAGCATGTGCGCTTTTTTTCCAGGCGGAAAGCGGAGCGTTCAGCCCCCGCCCCCTCTCCCACAAGTGGGAGAGGGGAGAAATGCCCGCTCAGCCTGCCGTTGTCCCCTCTCCCATTTATAGGAGAGGGTAGCCACTTGCTTTGGTACCACGCGCTTTGATGCCACTCACGGCGCAGCCAAATGCCGGGAGAGGGCGCTTCCTGTGAGAGCTTTGCAATCTTCCGTCCCGGGAGCGCATGCCATCTTGACCACGCCAGAAAAGCTCGGCAACTCTGTCCGACGGTATAATTGACCGGATTATCGTAAACGATCAGGATAACGCTGTTGTCCATTTGAAGTGAGAAAGCAGTTGCAAAACAAGCCGCTCGCGGCGAACCTGTAACGAAGACGCTCAAATTCGCGGCGGAAAACGGGTGATTTGCTCTTGAAAATGCAGCATTATTAACCCTATGGAGCAGGATGGCAACCTGATAGCAAAGATGAAATGAAATTTTCCAATATTTTTCCGACCGGACTGCCGCGCCGTTTGCCGTTGTGCTAGACTGTAAAGACTTTACATTGAGCGAGATTCGACATGAAAAAACTTTCTTTCCTTCTTCTCTTCTTTGCCGCCACGGCGTTGGCGCAGGAACCCGCCTACATCCACAAGCAGTTTGGCTTCTCTCCAAAGGGTTACAATGGCACGCTCACCGCCTCGCAAAAGGCCGAGCTTGATTCCTGTCTGGATGTTGCCAAGGCTCATGAGACTCGCGCAAAATCCAACAATCAGACTTTTGGCGACCTGTTCGGCGTTTCAATCAGCGACTGTCTGGCCAGCGCGGAAACGGGCAAGGGCTGGAACGCGCTGGAAAACACCCCTAACGGCTGGAAAGATATTCCGACTTCTATGGTCATCCGAAAACTCATTGGCCTTGACTGACATCCCCTGAAAATTCCGGATACTGGCGCTTCCCGCCCCGGTATCCCTTGTCGCGCAAATTACCTCTTTGGTTGATTTTCTCTCTTCCCTCAATTCCCGGCAACGCGAAGCTGTCACTCTGCCGATTACCGATCCTCCGACTCACGGCCTGATTCTGGCCGGAGCAGGCAGCGGGAAAACCCGCGTTTTGACCACCCGCATTTCCTGGCTTCTGGCTACTGGACAAGCTCTGCCACATGCCATGCTGGCCGTCACCTTCACCAACAAGGCGGCCAGGGAGATGCGCGCCCGCCTGTCAATGGCCTCGCCCCTGCATGCCCTCTGGATCGGCACGTTTCACGGTCTTTGCAATCGCATGTTGCGTCTGCATCATCGGGACGCAAACCTGCCGCAAACCTTCCAGATTCTTGATGTCAGCGACCAGTTGGCTGCCATCAAGCGTCTTCTGAAATCCATGAATGTGGATGATGAGGCGCATTCGCCGCGCGACCTGATGTATTACATCAACGCGCACAAGGAAAAGGGTATCCGCGCCGACCATACGGAGGCGCACGACTCTTTCACCCGGACTCGCGCGGCAATCTACGCCGAATATGAAGCGCAATGCCAGCGGGAAGGAGTGGCGGATTTTGCCGAGCTGCTCCTGCGTTCCTACGAATTGCTGACCATGAACGAGCCGTTGCGATGCCATTACCAGGAGCGTTTTCGCCACATTCTGGTGGACGAATTCCAGGATACCAACCGTCTGCAATACAAATGGCTGCAATGTCTGGCGGGCGGCGGCGCCGCGCTCTTTGCCGTAGGCGACGACGACCAGAGCATATATGCCTTTCGCGGCGCGGAAATAGGCAACATGCAGGATTTTGAGCGCCGCTACACCAATGGATGCGTTATCCGTCTGGAGCAGAATTACCGCTCCCAGGGTAATATTCTTGACGCTGCCAACGCGTTGATCAAAAACAATCAGGCTCGGCTGGGTAAAAATCTGTGGACGGAAGCGGGAGCGGGCGAGCCGATTCGGGTATTCATCGGCTTTTCCGACATGGACGAGGCAAGGTTTGCGGTTGATGAAGCCGAGCAATTACGCATGGAAGGGCAAAATTTCAACGACATTGCCTTTCTCTACCGCGCGAACGCCCAATCGCGCGTGCTGGAGCACGAACTTTTCACACGCGGGATTCCTTATCGTGTCTATGGCGGGCTTCGCTTTTTCGAGCGACAGGAGATCAAACACGCTCTTGCCTATCTGCGCCTGCTTGCCAATCAATGTGACGACACGGCTTTTTTGCGGGTTGTCAATTTTCCGGCCAGGGGCATTGGCGCTCGTACCCTGGCGAATCTGGACGCGCGCGCAAAAATGCTGAATGTCAGCCTTTTTGAAGCGGCAGACTCATTGTCGGGCAAGGCTGGCGGCCAGGTACAGAATTTTCTCGCCGCAATCGGACACATGCGGGAAGCGACCGGCTCTCTCTCTCTGCCGGAAATGGTCGAGCATGTCCTTGAAGCGAGCGGTCTTGTAGCCCATTACCGGACTGCCAGAGAAGGCGCGGAGCGGCTGGAGAACCTGAACGAACTCATCAATGCCGCAACCCACTTTGCCAGAGGCGAGATCACGGGCGAGGCCGTATCGGAAGACGATATGCTTGTCGCCTTTCTAAACCATGCTTCGCTTGAATCCGGCGAGCATCAGGCGGGCGAATCCGAACCCGCCGTGCAATTGATGACCATTCACGCCGCCAAGGGACTGGAATTCAATGTAGTATTTGTCACCGGACTGGAAGAAGGATTGTTTCCGCACGATAATGCCTTGAATGAAGGCGCATTGGAGGAAGAACGCCGTTTGATGTACGTCGCCATGACCCGCGCCCGCCAGCGTCTGTACCTGACTTCCGCGCAAACGCGCCTGTTGCACGGACAAACGCGCTACTGCCTGCCTTCCCGCTTTTTGGGCGAAATACCGGAAAACACGCAGAGCAGACTGGATGTGGCGAGCCTCGGCAAACGCCCTGCTTGGAGCGCCGCCTGGACAACCGCCAATGCCGGAGCCGCCGCGCCTTCTCTCAACGCGCCTGAACTTCCGGGGGGCTTACAGGTCGGCATGAATGTTCGTCACACCAAATTCGGTTTTGGGGTTATCGTGGATGCCAAGTTCGGCGAGGATGTGCGCGTACATGTCAATTTCGGCAGCGCCGGCATGAAATGGCTATCGTTGTCGCACACCCATCTTGACGCCGCATAAAAAATTTCGGATGCCCACCATGTCCTTTTTTCGCCTTCTTCTCCTGTTTTTGCTTGGCTGGATCGTCTGGCGGCTGTTGCGCCCGTCTTCCAGGAAGACTACGGAAAAGAGAGATGATCCGGAAACCATCGCGGCCTGCGCATTGTGCGGCGTGTATGTCCCGGAAAGCGAGATGGTCAGGGACAGGAATGGGCAAAAGTATTGCTGTCAGGCGCATTTGCGTCAGGCCAACACACAATAAGCCCGTAAGGCCACGACGATGAAAACCTCCGCAGACTCTCCCCAGGAAATTCCGGCTTTCGGGTCTTATGCTCCGGAGCCTGTCCGGGAGTTTCAGGCTTCCTCTGACCACTCCCCTACTCCGCCTCCGCTTATCTACGCCTCGCCCGCTCCCGCTCAACAAGCGCCAGGATATTTTCTTGCCTCGCTTTGGCGCTCATTGCAACTTTTCAACGGGTATCGGCTGGCGCTTGCCTTGACGCTTGCCCTGATGCCTTTTTATTACAATCCGCCCGAATACCTGCTGTCTGCACATTACCGCGATATTGCCGTGGGAGCGGGCGCAATTTTCATCTCATTGGCATTGGCCGGTTTCCTGCTTTCATTCGTGTGGAAGCGGCATTTTTTCGTCCAGCTATCCGCCCAGGCGCTGATTGACGCGGCAGGCATCGGAACCATCGCTTTTTTCTACGGCGGCGTCCAAAGCGGCCTGCATCTGGCGCTCCTGCTCTCCATCGCGGGCGCAAGCCTGTTAACGCAAGGCAGACTTGCGCTTTTTTATGCGGCGGTTGCCTCTCTGGCTGTCCTTTCCGCAGAATCGCTACTCTTTTTGCTGCACAAGACCGACAGTAATCCGAATTTCTTTTTCGCCGGACTTTTGTGCGTCGTTTTTTTTGCCATAGCCATTTCCGTCAACCATTTCGGACAACGGCTGGTAAAGAACGAAGCCCTCGCCCACCAGCGCGACATCGAGCGGAACAACCAGATGCAGATCAACACGCAGGTGATGGAATACATGCAGGATGGCGTGATTGTGGTCGATCACGCCGGACACATCGTAAGCCTCAATCTCAAGGCGCGCGAGATACTCCATGCAGCAGACTCGCAGCAACTGGACGATCTTTTCCCCGCGCTTGCAAAAGCCTACCAGGAATGGCAAAGGGCAAAAAGCGGAGCGCCCGTTATCCTGAAACAATCCGGGCAGGCCGGACTTGCCAAAAGCAATGCCAGGGAAATCTCTGTCCGCTTTGTTCCCACTAAAACAAGCGACATGACGGCGTTGATCTTCATTGAAGACATGGAGCATTTGCGTAACGAAGCGTTGCAACTGAAGCTGGCTTCTCTGGGGCGTCTTACTGCCAATATCGCGCACGAAATCAGAAATCCGCTCGCTGCCATCAGCCATGCCGCCGAGCTGTTAAGGGAGGAGGTCAAGACTACCGTGCAGACTCGCCTGACCCGCATCATCGGCGACAACACTTTGCGTCTTGATCAGATCATTAAAGAGATACTCACACTCGGACGCCGCAGGGGCGACGAACCGGAGTCGGAAAGCATCTGGCTTGCCCCTTATCTTGACGAGTTTATCAGCGAATTTTCGGTGCAGGCCGGACTGGAAGAAAAAGTTTTACGCGCCAGCTCGCCGGAAGAAGCGACGATCCACTTCAACCCGGCGCAGTTGCAGCAAGTGCTTTGGAACATCGTCAATAACGCGCTGCAATATTCCACCCGACGGCGGGGAGCGGTGCGGATAGAAGCGCGCCTGCACGATAATGGCGTAGAATTGCACATCATTGACGATGGTCCCGGCATCAGACAAGACCTGCGGGATCAGATCTTCGAGCCTTTTTTTACGACATCCACGCGCGGAACCGGCTTGGGTCTGCACATTGCGCGCGAATTGTGCGAAGCTAACCGGGCGAAGCTGATAGCGGGTCTTGAAGGAGGCGGACATTTCATCATTTCGCAGCTTGTAGAGGAACAATGGAAAAATACACAAACAGAACAACCAGACAGCGCCCGCGCATTCTGATTGTTGATGACGAGCCGGACATCCTCGAACTCATTGACCTTACCCTGGCGCGCATGGGGATGGATACCGATTGCGCCGGTTCCGTAGGCGAGGCTATCGGTTTTTTGAAAGCGCGCGATTACCAGCTTTGCCTGACCGACATGCGTCTGCCGGACGGAGAGGGTCTGGAAATTGTCCGCCATATATCCGAACATGATATGCCGACTCCGGTAGCCGTCATTACCGCCTACGGCAGCGCCGAAAATGCCGTTTCCGCCCTGAAGGCGGGAGCCTTTGATTATCTCTCCAAGCCGGTTTCTCTTGAATCGTTACGCACATTGGTACGCCATGCCATCCGCGAAGATAACGCGGAAGGAGAAAAAAAAGCGCGGGGGAAGGAGGCTCCCGGCAAGATGCTTACCGGCCTGTCGCCCGCCATGGCGAAGGTTTCCGCCATGATCGGCAAACTTGCCCAAAGCCAGGCTCCTATCTACATTTCCGGCGAATCCGGCAGCGGCAAGGAAGTCGCCGCCCGTGCCATTCATGCTTCCGGCAATCGCGCTCAGGCTCCTTTTGTGCCGGTAAATTGCGGCGCTATTCCCGAAACCCTGATGGAAAGCGAATTTTTCGGCTATAAAAAGGGGGCTTTTACCGGCGCGGATGCCGACCGCAACGGTTTTTTCCAAACGGCGGAAGGCGGAACTCTGTTTCTGGACGAAGTGGCTGATCTGCCGCTCCCGATGCAGGTCAAACTGCTTCGCGCCATTCAGGAGAAGAAAGTGCGAAAAGTCGGCGCGCCGGTGGAGGAAAATGTGGATGTCCGCATCATCTCCGCCACCCACAAGAATCTTGGGGCTTGTGTTGAAACAGGCATTTTCCGGCAAGACCTTTACTATCGTTTGAATGTTATCGAGCTTGCCATGCCGCCGCTTCGGGAGCGGCGCGAGGATTTGCCCGAACTTGTCGAAACAATTTTGCATCGCATTGCCCACGCGAACGCGGCAGGGCTTATACCGATGCTGGATGATTCCGCATGGCATATGCTCAATCTCTACCCTTTTCCCGGCAATGTCCGCGAATTGGAAAACATTCTGGAACGCGCCACCGCGCTCTGCGTAGATAATTTAATCTCTGCCGACGATTTGCAACTGGATTCGATTAAGCCTGTCGCCCTTCATTCCGGCATTCATACGGACAGTAAACGCGAATCACGCCGCACCTCTTTGCCGGAAACTTTGGCGGAATACCTTGATCGTATTGAGCGCGCGGTATTGCTGAATGCGCTTGAAAAAGCCGACAGTTCTCCCCTTGAAGCCGCGTCCATGATTGGCATATCGCCTGAATCATTCAAGTTTCGCGCAAAACGCCTGCGCGTCGCTTTGCGTAATGTGTAAGCCGGGAAGACAAACGAGTGCCCCCCCGGCAGCGCAAATCTCAGGATTCGCAAGCCCCCTTGCTCAGGCTATAATCTCCTTCGGGAGTCGTCCAGGCAGTCGCTGTCCGCTTAGCGGGGGGAGGAAAGTCCGGGCTTCACAGGGCAGGATGCTGGCTAACAGCCAGGCGCTATAAGTCTTACAAGACCCAAGGCGACGGAAAGCGCAACAGAAAGCAAACCGCCAATGGCTCCGGAAGGAGAACAGGCAAGGGTGAAACGGTAGGGTAAGAGCCTACCGCAGTTCTGGCGACAGGACTGGCACTGCAAGCCCCATCCGAAGCAAGACCAAACAGGAGCGCAAGACGCGGCCCGCGTTGCTCCGGGTAGGTCGCTTGAGCCGCGCAGCAATGCGCGGCCCAGACGAATGGCTGCCGGGGGAAACCCCTACAGAACCCGGCTTATCGGACGGCTCCCGATTCACTCTTTTAGAGTGTGTCATCTGCTCGAGTAAAGGCTCTGCCTGCATATCCATTAAAATGCGTAACCATGAGCGTCCTTCATCCCCCCAAATCTATTTTCTCTTACCGGAAATTCTGGGCTTATCGTTTTGGCGTTGCGCCGTTCCTGCCCATGTCCCGCGCCGAGATGGAAGATATGGGCTGGGATTCCTGCGACGTTATCCTGATTACCGGCGACGCGTATGTGGATCATCCGAGTTTCGGTATGGCGTTGATAGGGCGATTGCTGGAAGCGCAAGGTTTTCGGGTTGGCATCATCAGCCAGCCGGATTGGCGTTCGGTTGAGGATTTCCGACGGTTGGGTCGTCCCAATCTCTATTTCGGCGTGACTGCCGGAAATATGGATTCGATGGTCAATCACTACACTTCCGAGCGCAAGATTCGCTCGGACGACGCCTATACGCCGGGCGGTATGGCAGGGCGGCGACCGGACAGAGCCGCCACGGTATACGCACAGCGGGCGAAGGAAGCCTATCCCGCACCGGTGGTGCTGGGCTCAATCGAGGCAAGCCTGCGGCGGCTTGCCCATTACGATTATTGGAGCGATAGCGCGCGTCGCTCAATCCTCATTGACTCCAAGGCGGACTTACTGATTTACGGGAACGCCGAGCGGGCGTTGGTTGAACTCACCCATCGCATGGCGGGCGGCGAATCAATTCGGGATATTCGGGACTTGCGCGGCACCGCGTTTGTGGTAGTGGAAGGCTGGAAGCCGGATGCCGATTGGCAGGAATCAGACCAAAGCCGTCTGGAAGGCGAAGACGGCAGGCATCCAACACGCCTTGCCGCAAAGTCGGAAGAGCGCCGGAAAACCGTGCTTCGTCTTCCTTCTTTCGAGGCGATAAAAAAATCGCCCATCCTCTATGCCCATGCCTCTCGTATCATCCATCTGGAATCCAATCCGGGCAATGCCAGAGCCTTGGCACAGGCGCATGGGGGACGCGACGTGTGGGTCAATCCACCGCCGCTGCCGCTCACCACGCCGGAATTGGACGGCGTATATGAATTGCCTTACGCTCGCGCGCCGCATCCCGCTTATGGCGCGGCGAAAATTCCCGCCTGGGAGATGATCCGCTTTTCCGTGAATATCATGCGCGGCTGCTTTGGCGGCTGCGCCTTTTGTTCGCTCACCGAGCATGAAGGGCGCATTATACAGAGCCGCTCGGAGGCTTCCGTGCTGCGGGAGATAGAAGCAGTCCGCGACAAGACTCCGGGCTTTACCGGCATCATCTCCGATCTGGGCGGGCCGACAGCCAACATGTATCGGCTTGCCTGCAGGGACAAGGCTATTGAAGCGGCCTGTCGGCGTTTTTCCTGCATCTATCCCGACATCTGCAAACGGCTGGATACCAACCATGCGCCGCTGATTTCGCTTTATCGGAACGCTCGCGCCATTCCCCGTGTCAAAAAGGTTTTGATAGGCTCCGGCGTGCGCTACGATTTGGCGATCCGCTCGCCGGAATATGTGCGGGAATTGGTCACGCATCATGTCGGCGGCTATCTCAAAATCGCGCCCGAACATACGGAAAGCTGCCCCCTTGCCAAAATGATGAAGCCGGGGATGGAATGCTATGAGCGTTTTTCACGTCTCTTTATGCAATTCTCGCAGGCGGCGGGCAAGGAACAATATCTGATTCCCTACTTTATCGCCGCGCATCCCGGCACGAGCGACGAAGACATGCTGAATCTCGCGCTCTGGCTGAAGACCAACCGCTTTCGTCCCGAACAGGTGCAAACCTTTCTCCCGACGCCGATGGCGCTTGCCACCGCCATGTGGCACAGCGGCAAAAATCCTTTGAAGCCGGTGACAAAGACCAGCGAAAGCATGGAAGTTGTCCGGGCAGGCAAGCAGCGCAAATTACAAAAGGCTTTTTTGCGCTACCACGATCCCGCGAATTGGCCGCTTTTGCGTGAAGCCTTGAAGAATATGGGACGCGCCGACCTTATCGGCAACGGCAAACGGCATCTGATCCCGACATTTCAGCCGTCGGGAGAAGGCGTTAAAATCCGCGAAACCCGACCCGCCGCAAGAAAGAAAACTACGCGCCGGTAAAATGCAAAAAAGCACGAAGGCATGATTTGCGGGAGAGACAAAATACCACAACGCATCCCCTCTCCCGCAAGCGGCGTAGGGGTTAAAAAATTTTAACCCCTACAGCGGTGTGGTTACCCTCCTCTGATAGTAACGTTGCTTGCGGAAATAACTATATCCGCCCCGACGGAAAAAGCCCAATTTTGATTGTCCAGGCAGTCACCAAGCTACTGTCCGGAACATAGCCATGCCCGCAAATAATCGCACTTTTCGCAGAGCGCACAGGAGGGAGAGCCTTGCCCCAGCGACCAATCACCCGTCATTACCGCGAAGGCGGGAATCCGGACAAGCCTTTCCGTTCCTCTGGCGTTTCCATATGGGAATGCCGCTCCTATCCTGTTCTGGAAAAATGCCATGGCTGTCAACTCCGTACCGGATTCCCGCCTTCGCGGGAATGACGAATTAATTGGTGTACGCGCAGAAATGAATACTGCGGTTGTTGGAAGGTAAAATGTTGGGGTGCGCTCTGCTCACCTACCGAACCACCACACTCCTCTTGACGTTGAGATTATTGGCAGCAGGCTGTACGACTTTATCGCACAGCGTCTAGTGGACATGCGCGCTGCCCCGAAACCTGCCCGCCCAAATTCCCCGTCTATCCTGTATAATTGAATGTTTTTCATAATCAAACCCTGCCGCCGCTCCGCCTCATGAAGCATATCCGCAACTTTTCCATCATCGCGCACATTGACCACGGCAAATCCACTCTGGCCGACCGCCTGATCCACTACTGCGGCGGCCTGTCCGACCGCGAAATGGAAGCGCAGGTGCTCGACTCGATGGACATCGAGCGCGAACGCGGAATCACAATCAAGGCGCAGACGGCCGCCTTGAACTACCGCGCCAAAAACGGCGACAACTATCTCCTGAACCTGATTGACACGCCGGGACACGTTGATTTTTCCTACGAAGTCTCCCGTTCGCTCTCGGCCTGCGAAGGCGCGTTACTGGTGGTCGACGCATCCCAGGGAGTAGAAGCGCAGACTGTGGCAAATTGCTACACCGCAATCGAACTGGATGTCGAAGTGCTCCCCGTCCTGAACAAGATTGACCTTCCCGCCGCCGACCCGGATAGCGCCCGCGCCGAAATCGAGGATGTAATCGGCATTGACGCCTCGGAAGCGATACTTGCCTCCGCAAAAACCGGCCTGGGCGTGGAGGAAATTCTGGAAGCCGTCATTGCCCGCATCCCCCCCCCCGTGGGCAATCCTGCCGCGCCCCTGAAGGCGCTTATCATAGACTCATGGTTCGATAACTACGTTGGCGTGGTAATGCTTGTCAAGGTGGTAGACGGCGAGCTACGCCCCAAAGACAGGCTATGCCTCATGTCCAACGGCAAGGAATATCTCTGCGAACAAGTAGGTGTATTCACGCCTAAATCCGTTTCCAAAGACGCTCTGGCCGCCGGAGAAGTAGGATTCGTCATCTCCAATATCAAGGAACTGGATTCCGCCAAGGTAGGAGATACCATCACCCTGGCAAGCCGTCCGGCGACAGCGCCGCTGCCCGGATTCAAGGAAATCAAGCCGCAGGTTTTCGCCGGACTCTATCCGGTGGAAGCCAACCAGTACGACCAGTTGCGCGAATCGCTGGAAAAACTGAAACTGAACGACGCCGCCCTGCACTATGAGCCGGAAGTATCGCAGGCGCTGGGATTTGGCTTTCGCTGCGGATTCTTGGGACTCCTGCACATGGAAATAGTGCAGGAACGGCTGGAACGCGAATTCGGGCAGGATTTGATCACCACCGCGCCTACTGTGGTCTATGAAGTCAAACTTCGGGATCAGACAATGCTGCGGGTGGAAAATCCATCCCGTCTGCCGGAAATTCAGAAAATCGAGGAAATCCGGGAACCAATCATCACCGCGACCATCTTCGTGCCGCAGGATTATCTTGGAGGCGTAATCACCCTATGCAACCAGAAGCGCGGCAGTCAGGCAGACCTGCATTACCACGGACGGCAGGTGAAAGTCGTCTATGACATTCCGATGGCGGAAGTGGTCATGGATTTTTTCGACCGCCTGAAATCCATTTCACGCGGCTATGCTTCGCTCGACTACGATTTCAAGGAATATCGCGCCGCCGATGTGGTGAAGCTCGACATTCTCATCAACGGAGAGCGGGTTGACGCCCTGTCTCTTATCGTGCACCGTTCCACCTCGCAATACCGGGGGCGGGAATTGGCTGTGAAAATGCGTACTCTGATCCCCAGGCAAATGTACGATGTCGCCATTCAGTCCGCCATCGGCTCCCACATTCTGGCGCGAGAAAACGTCAAGGCGCTAAGAAAAGACGTGCTCGCAAAATGCTATGGCGGCGACATCACCCGCAAGAAAAAATTGCTGGAAAAACAAAAGGCCGGCAAAAAACGAATGAAACAGGTCGGCAGCGTGGAAATCCCCCAGGAAGCCTTCCTCGCCGTCCTGCGCGTTGATAATTAACACTGAAGATCGCGACATGAATTTCGCCCTCTTTCTCTTTATTCTGGTAATCATAACCGGCGCAGCCTGGGCGTTAAATGCGTTCTGGCTGAAAAAGAAACGCGCTGACGGCGCGCCCAATCCTTGGTGGGTAGAAAATGGAGCAAGTCTGTTCCCGATTTTTCTCATCATTTTTCTGCTGCGCTCCTTCGTCGCGGAGCCGTTTCGCATCCCGTCCGATTCCATGATGCCGACCCTCCTTGACGGAGATTTCATTCTGGTCAATAAATACATCTACGGTATACGCCTGCCCCTGCTTGATGTTAAAATAGCAGAGATAGGCAAACCTGAACGTGGAGATGTCATGGTATTTCGTTATCCGGTGAGTCCTGATGAAAATTACATCAAGCGGGTCGTCGGCCTGCCCGGCGATACTGTGGCCTATCAGGACAAGCAGCTTTTCATCAACGGCGAGGCAGCGCCGCTCGCCCGTGAGGAAAATTACCTGCACGCCGGACGCTTGCAGTATTCAATGCAATTCCAGGAAACTCTGGGCACGGCAAACCACAGGATTCTTAACGACGAATATATGCCTGCCTACGTCTCCGACCCCGGCAATTTCCCCGGCAGAGAGTACTGCCAATACAACACTACAGGAATTATTTGCGACGTGCCCGCCGGACATTATTTCGTCATGGGTGATAACAGGGATAATAGCCGTGACAGCCGCTTCTGGGGATTCGTCCCGGAAGAGAACATTGTCGGCAAAGCCTTTTTCATCTGGTTCAACTTTACCTGGCCGAAGCCCGACCTTGGGCGAATCGGCGCTTTCAACTAAAAGGAGTAGTCATCATGCACAAACAACGTGGTTCTATGTGGGTCTTCATTTCGTGGCTCATCATCGGTTTGACTCTGGTCTGGCTTGGCTACCAAACCGTACCCGCTTACCTTGAGTACCGCGCCATCTTGAAAACGGCACGAACCATCACTCTGGATTCCCAGGGCAATTCTGGAGCGCCTGAGTTTTCCGACAGCTCAATCCGCGACCGTTTTCGAAAACAGGCTGACACCGGTTACTTTACCACGCCGGAAAGCCTCAAAATCTCCAGGGGAGGCGGGCAAGTTGTCATAACATTCGATTATGAAAAGAGAGTCCACCTCTTCGGCTTTGCCTACCTGGTTCTTGATTTCAAAGGGGATTCCAGCGCCAAATGATGTCACCGCAGGACAAGCTGGAAACCGCGCTTGGCTATCGGTTTTCGGACAAGAAGTTTCGTGACACGGCCTTGACCCACCGGAGTTTCAGCCTCTCGCACTACGAGAGGCTGGAATTTCTTGGCGATAGCGTATTGGGTCTGGCTGTTTCCACGTTTCTTTATCGCCGTTTTCCGGAATTGCCGGAAGGCGACCTCTCCCGCCTGCGCGCGCATCTGGTCAGGGAAGGTTCGCTCCATCGAATAGCCTTGAGTCTTGACCTTGGCGATTGCGTCTATCTGGGAGAAGGCGAACAAAAAAGCGGAGGGAGGGAACGCGCTTCCATCCTTGCCGATTCGCTGGAAGCGATCTTTGCCGCGATTTACCTTGAATCCGGCTTTCAGGCGGCGTCCGAAGTCATCGAAAGGCTGTTTGCATCAACCATTGCCGCAATCGTGCCGGGTCAATCCCTGAAGGATCCGAAAACCCGCTTGCAGGAATGGTTGCAGGGACAGAAACTGCCGCTGCCGACTTATCAACTAATGACCACAAGCGGCGCGGCGCACGCGCAATTATTCTTTGTTTCCTGCGCCATTGAAGCACCTTATTCAATAACAAGCGAAGGCCAGGGCAAAAGCCGCCGTCTGGCGGAGCAGGCAGCCGCCGAAGCGGCGCTTGCCATACTGGAAAAGCGCCCATGAACCGACGTTCCGGCTTTCTGGCTATCGTCGGTCGTCCCAATGTCGGCAAATCCACGCTGTTGAACAGTCTTGTCGGAGAAAAGATCAGCATCGTCTCCAAAAAGGCGCAGACTACCCGCCACCGGATTACCGGCATTCTGACCCGCGACGACGCGCAGTTCGTGTTCGTTGACACTCCCGGCTTTCAGAAACGCTTTACCAATGCCTTGAATCGGGCGATGAACCAAAGCGTCCGGCAGGCGCTCTTCGAGGTTGACGTCATACTGTTCGTCATTGAGGCCGGACGCTTTGATGAGCGCGATGAAACTATACTCTCCCTCTTGCCGGAACAAACGCCGGTCATAATAGCGGTCAACAAAACCGACAAGATCAAGGAAAAGACGAGCCTGTTTCCGTTTCTGGAAAAAGCCGCAAAAAAGCGGGATTTTGCTGCTATCGTGCCGATTTCTGCGGTAAAAAACCGGCAAACTGATGAGCTTCTGAAAGTTGCCCGTAGCTACCTTCCGCATGAGGGCTTGCTGTTTGCCGAGGACGAACTGACTGATAAAAGCGAGCGTTTTCTTGCCGCCGAGTACATTCGGGAAAAGCTCTTTCGCCTGACCGGCGATGAATTGCCCTACGCTACGGCGGTGGAGATCGAAAAGTTTGAGGAAGAAGGCTCACTGCGGCGCATTTTTGCCGCCATAGTTGTCGACAAGGAAAACCACAAGGCCATGATTATCGGCAAGGGGGGCGAGGCGTTGAAGCGCATCGCCACGGAAGCGCGTCTGGATATGGAACGTCTGTTCGCCGGTCGGGTCTATCTGGAAATCTGGGTGCGGGTTCGCTCCGGCTGGACAGACAATGAGCGTTTCGTCAGAGACCTGGGTTACTGATAAACCATGCCCAGAAACCGCCGTGTCGACACTCAGCCGGTTTATATCCTGCACACCCGCCCCTATCGGGAGACCAGTTTGTTGCTGGAAGCCTTCAGCCGCGACTACGGGCGTATTGCTCTGGTTGCGCGGGGCGCGCGGCGGCCTAATTCCGCCCTGCATGGCCTGCTCATGGCCTTTCAGCCCCTAGAAGTTGGCTGGTCGGGCAAGGGCGAAGTACTGACCATGATACGCGCCGAATGGCAGGGCGGACAACCGTTACTCTCCGGCCTGCCGCTTTTTTGCGGCTATTATCTCAATGAGCTATTGCTTCGGCTTCTGCCCCGGGAAGACGCACATCCGCGCCTGTTCGCCCACTACGCAAAAATTCTGCTCTCATTGGGACACTCGTCTCTGGACAAGGTTTCCGAAGCCGATTTACGCAGTTTTGAATGCGCCCTGCTTTCCGAGCTTGGTTATGGCCTTACCTTGACGAACGATGCGGAAGGCCGCCCCATCACGCCTTCTGTCCGTTATCGCTATGAGATCGAACGCGGTTCGATTCCGCTGCAAACAGGCGAATCAGGGAGCATCACCATTAATGGACAAACCTTGCTGGACATTAGCGCGGATGATTACAGCAGTCCTGCCACACGTCTTGAGGCGAAACAACTCATGCGCCGCCTGCTTTCCTACTATCTTGACGGCATGGAACTGGAAACGCGAAAATGGGTAAGGGAGCTTCAGGAAGCATGTTGAATATCACACGCGCCCCAGGTATTTTGCTCATAGCCTTTTGCCTCGGCCTTGGCTCTGTTCCTGCTTATTCTGCGGGCGACACGGCAGGCTTTGTTATTTCCCTCTTGCCGATTGCTTTCCTTGCCCTGTTTTATTTGCTTCTGCTACGGGCCAATGGTGGCAAACGCGCTTTCCTTATGGGCTTTGCCTATGGGCTTGGTTTGTTTCTTGGCGGAGTTTCCTGGGTTTATGTGAGTCTGGCCGATTTCGCCGCGATGCCTGTGCCTCTGGCAATGCTATTGACCTTGCTTTTTTGCGCTTATCTCGCTTTGTTTCCCGCGCTTTTTGCTTTTCTGTTTAATCGCTTGACCCGATCGGCTCCAGAATTCTTTATCACGCCTTTTGTATTCGCCGGTTGCCTTACTCTGGCTGAATTGCTGCGCGGCCTTTTGTTTACCGGCTTTCCCTGGCTGGCATTGGGATACAGTCAGGCGGACAGTCCGCTTTCCGCCTATGCCGGTATTGTTGGCGTATATGGCATCAGCTTCATCGGCGCGTTGATTGCCGCCTGGTTAGCTACCGCTCATCGAAGAAACCTGCTGCCCCTTGTCGCTTCCCTCCTCCTTTGGTTTGGCGGCATGGTGCTTGCCCAAATTGAATGGACAAAGCCGGAAGGCGAACATGTCTCTGCCGCGCTCATTCAGGGGAATGTGCCGCAAAGCCTGAAATGGCAACCGGAACAGTTTGCCGAAACGCTGAGCCTCTACCATGACCTGATCATTAAAAACCCGGCTCAACTGGTTTTATTGCCGGAAACCGCCTTTCCCGACTTTGTGGACAGACTCCCACGGGATTATCTGGAAACGCTTCAGAACACGCTGCAAGAATCCGATGGCGATTTGCTTTTTGGCGCGCCTGTCCGCGAAGGCGGCGCGCGTTATTACAATAGCGCGGTCAGTCTTGGCGCATCCCCAAGCCAGCAATATGCGAAGCGTCATCTTGTCCCCTTTGGCGAATTTATCCCTTTTGGGTTTAACTGGTTTCTGCGCCTTGCCGACATTCCGCTTGCCGATTTTTCCGCCGGAAAACGTGGGCAGCCGCCCCTTGCCATTGCAAAAACCCGCGTTGCGGTAAGTATTTGCTATGAAGACCTGTTTGGCGAGGAGACGCTTGATTTTCTGCCGGAAGCCGCCCTGCTCGTCAATCTCTCCAATACCGCCTGGTTTGGGGATTCGTTAGCGCCAGGCCAGCATCTTCAAATTGCCCGGATGCGCGCCATTGAGACAGGCCGCCCCGTGCTTCGCGCCGGTAATACCGGCGTTACTGCCCTGATTACGCCGAAAGGCGAAGTCGCAGCGCAACTCCCCACCTTCACCCGCGCCGTCCTGCGCGTGGAAACGCAGGGTTATGTTGGCTTGACGCCCTTTGTCCGTGTGGGTAATTGGCCTGCCATTTTGCTTACGATTGTTTCCTGCCTGTTGCCTTTCCTTGTCCGGCCCAATCGCCGCTGACGGCAAAAGACAGATGAATTTGCCCGCCTTGGTCAAGGTTCGTCTCGATTCTGGATGTTTTTTCTTCCGGCTTTGTACTTGGCTTGGTTGGCGGCTTCATTATTTTTCTGCTTTTGGTATCGTTCTGGGTAGCCAAATGGGCATTTGGCTACGGCGCAGAGGCTCATCTTAAACATAGTTCGCGCAAATCAAACAACGTCAAGGCACAATGCTGGGGTTCGCGTACCGCTCGCCTACGGGCTGCTACCATAGGACAATCTTTGTATCTTGCGCTTACACAAAAGCGTCAACGCGCGTGAAATCATTTTTAGTGAACTGAAATGTAAAAGTCAAATCACCGATGTCAGGGATGTTGCCATACCCGGCGTCAAGTAATTGATTTGCAAAGAAACGAATCGCAAGCGCATGACTCTCTTTATCGGTAATTTGGGATGGCTTGGAAGTAGATGGAGTGGGTATTGCAATATCAGCCTCAAAATACCAGGCGAGTTCTTTGGGGTAGCCGGCAATTTTTCCATCTTCCGTTCTGTAGAGTTTCGAGAAGTCTAAATCTACCTCGGTTAATTCTTTTGTGACTCTTGGAGCGTTGAATTTCATTTGCATAAGCGTTGCCCGATTATTTCTTTCAAACTCGCTCTCTGCGGACATGGCATATTCTGAGTTCATAAAGAACATTCTTTGCGTCCAACTCTGCAAGCGAGTTTGAACTACTACGCCATCCGCAGATAAAACACCCCCCGACAACGGACTCCTCTCGGAAACTATCTTGTTCATAGCTTGTGCGAGTTTCTGATTGTCGCTGTCGGCATTTAGACCGCTTACAGTCATTTGTCCGCTTGCGTTCAGCCCAACTGCAATTGTGTCAATATCTTCAGGTTTAATTCCCGCCTTGGTCATCGCTTCCTGAAGCCAGCTTTTAAGCACATCGTCAAAATTTGCCGCATTATAACTGAAAGAATGCATAGAGTTGTATTGCGGCAGTTCCGCGGATTTCTCCAAGGTATCCAGCCAGTCCTTTTTCGACAGGGCGGAGCCTTGCAATGTGGTCAAGGGGGCATAGCCATCTGTTTTTTGTGTAGTATATGCTGGTGGTAGTTGCAGCATATTCGGAATGCGATTTATCATTTTGTACCTTCCTTGTCGGTTGAGAACATCTTGTATAGTTTATTTATCGGCTGAATCGGGAAAAACTTAAGTCTGTTTTTGCCGCCATCGGCTTCGCCTTCCAGATATTATAGTGTTTTCCGTTAATAAAGCGACGGTCAAGTGATGCGCGGGAGAGGGGAGTAAAGCGCACTCCTCGACCGTCTCGTTATTTGCGGAAATCGCCATAACGCCTTTACTATTTCCAATTCATGAAATTTCATGGTTAAACTCCTCGTTCACAAAATAGCCTGTAGCCAGTTGCGCCGCGAATTGCCGCCAAGGCGGCCATCCGGCGCAACGGGTAAAATGCGGCGCTATTAAGCCTTGGCAGCCTGAACAGCCTTGGCGGCATCCAGTCTTCGCATGACGAGCTTTTCAATCTCGACCACGATAAAGACGACAACGCCAAGCAGAATGGGAGCTATCCAACCCTTTGCCCCCAGCGGCACGGTTCCGAACACAGCATTCATGAACGGCAGATATACGATTGCCAACTGGAGCAGCATCATCAGTCCGCACACCACAAAAATCGCCTTGTTGCTCCAAAAATTGAGCGCATACGCCGGTTGGCGAATACTCCGGCTGTTGAAGAGATGGAACGCCTGGCAGAGCACGATGGTTTGCAGGATTATGGTGCGAACCTCGGCTTCGGGATAATTCAAACCGAGCAACCAGACGCTCAAAGCCAAGGTCATGCCGCCGATCAGCACGGAGACGAACATGATGCGCCAGATGAAATATCCGCTTAGAATCGGCTCGGTGGCGTTGCGCGGCGGGCGCGCCATCACGCCGGGTTCCGCCGGTTCAAAAGCCAAAGCCAGGGAAATAGTTACGGATGTCACCATGTTCACCCACAAAATCTGGAGCGGCGTCAAGGGAATCATCGTAGCGAACAGAATGCTGGCGATAATCAGAAAACTCTCCGCCCCGTTAGTCGGCAGGATGAAGAGAATGGTTTTTTTCAGGTTGTCGTAGACCCTGCGCCCCTCCTCTACCGCTGCCGCAATGGTGCTGAAATTGTCGTCCGCCAGCACGACTTCCGCCGCGTCCTTGGTCACTTCCGTTCCCTTGATTCCCATTGCAACGCCCACATCGGCCCTTCGCAGAGCAGGCGCGTCATTCACTCCGTCGCCGGTCATGGCGCAAATCGCGCCGTGAGCCTGTAGCGCCTTTACCAGCTTAAGCTTGTGCTCCGGGCTGGTACGGGCAAAAATGTCATATTTGCAGGCGGCGGCGTAGAATTGCTCATCGGTCATGTCGTCAAGCTCATTGCCGGTCAGGGCGCTTTCCCCGTCGCCGATGCCCAACTCCTTGCCGATAGCCCTTGCCGTGTCCGCATGGTCGCCGGTAATCATCTTGACCCTGATGCCAGCCGCATGGCAGGCGGCAATGGAATCCATCACTTCTTCGCGGGGCGGATCAACAATTCCGGCAAGCCCAAGGAAAATAACGCCTTCTTGCAGGTCTTCATGTGCGATAGTCGTTTTACCGGAGGGAACAAACTTCACTGCGGCGCCGAGCACGCGCTTGCCCTCGGCGGCAAGGTCGGCAACCGCCTTTTCCCAGTATTCCCGCTCCAATGGAGCCGTGCCGTTTGCCGCCATCTCCTGACAGGCCATAGCGAGAAGCCTGTCGGGAGCGCCCTTGATATACAGAACGCCTCCTTCATTCCCGTCGGCCAGAGTAGCCATGTATTTGTATTCCGAGTCAAAAGGCAGCGCGGCGACGCGGGGCGGCAATGTCACGGCAATCCTCGCCTTCTCAAAGACTGTCAGGAGCGCGCCTTCGGTAGGATCGCCCTGCACAGTCCAGAAGTTCGGCTCTTCCTCCGACAATGACGCATCATTGCAATGCTTGAAACAGGTGAGGATTAAGCGCAACAATGCGCCTTCGCCTGCGGGAGCCGCTTCATCGCCAAGGCGGATTTCCCCGGTCGGAGCGTAGCCGGAGCCGGTAACGGTAAAATTTGCGTCATGCACGACGAGATTTTTGACGGTCATCTCGTTCTTGGTCAGGGTTCCGGTCTTGTCCGAGCAGATAACGGAAACCGAGCCTAACGTCTCGACCGAGGGAAGGTTGCGTACAATGGCATTTCGTTTTGCCATGTTCTGCACGCCAATGGCAAGGATAATGGAAAGTATGGCGGGCAAGCCTTCAGGTATAGCGGCAATGGCAAGGCCGATGGTCGAGAGCAGGAGTTCCGACGCAGGGTACATTTCCTTGCGGAAGAAATGCCCAAACAGATAGACCAGAGCGGCAATGCCGATAATCACCACGGAAATGTTCTTGCCGAAAGTCGCCATCTGCCGGATAAGCGGCGTGGTCACATCGCCTACTTCGGAGATGAGTTGGCTGATACGCCCTATTTCCGTATCCATGCCGATGTCCACCACCACGCCGTAACCCGTGCCCGCTCTGACCGTAGTGCCGCAATAGGCCATGTTCGAGCGGTCGCCCAACGCAGTCTCAGCGCCAAGAGGCATGGTTCCTTTTGTGGAGGGAACAGCTTCGCCGGTAAGAGCCGATTCTTCCACGCGCATGTTTTCCGCTCGGAACAGGCGCAGATCGGCAGGAATCTTGTCGCCGGGAGCAAGATACACAATGTCGCCCAGGGTCAGCCTCGCGGCTTCCACGTCAATACGCGCGCCGTCCCTGATTACCGAGGCTCGCGGCGAGAGCATGTTTCGGATGTCGTTTAACGCCTTCTCAGCCTTGTTTTCCTGAAAATACCCAATGGCCGCGTTTACCACGGCCACAATTATAATGACAGCAGTATCAACATAATGCCCCAGAATCAGGGTTACGAAGGCGCAGACGAAAAGGATATAGATCAGGACATCGTGAAAATGCCTGATGAAGCGGATAAAGGCATGGTCAGCCTTGGCGGCGGGAAGTTCATTGGAGCCGAATTCCGCGAGCCGGTCGGCTGCCTCGCTGGCGGACAAACCTTTTTCCGGCGAGGTTTCCAGTCTTTCCAGGACGGTCGCGGCTTCCTTGGCGAACCATTTGGCGTGGGTATGGACGTATTTACTTTCCATGCGGGGGATCCTTTCTTATCTTCGCAGCTCTCGTCAGGTAGTTTGCGCGACGACGCCAGCTTATCAACGGGTGAACAACCGTTCATTCTATTGGATTCTTCAACGAACTGGCAAGGGCGTTTATAGAGGGGCGCATAATTTCGGGAACATCGTCCCCGGGAGCGCCGGGCGCCAGCCCTGCAGAAAACCCGCTGGCTGGTGTTCTGGCTCGTTCTGGCGGTGATGGGAATCATCGCCTTGATTTGAATGTTGTCTGAAGCGTCATTTTCCCGACAGTCTCTTTATTTATACAAATCACTATAACCACGCCGCTGTAGTAGTTAAAAATTTTTAACCACTACTTGCGAGCAGGGAGAGGGGAGAAAGGGGTTCGCGTTCCGCTCGCCCCAACCTGCCTGACTACGCTCCCGTCATTCCCGCGTAGGTTGAAATCCAGCACAGCGTTAAATGACGGGAAAGGGTGAATATAAGCAAGAGGGCCGGGGCTGGCTGTCCCCCAAAAAAGTGTACTGGGTGTAGACTTTTTATTGCATTTGGGATAAGCGCGGTGTAATTGGGGGTGAAGTTTTTGGGATTGCTGTTGTAATTTTGCTACGTCAGGGCGCTTAATTTGTTGAAGAATGGAAAAATTGATTGGTGGTCTCTCTCGATAAAATTTTGTGTTCGTCATTTTTGACGTATTCCAAAACCATTTTATGAAAGAGGTTATTGTCATGTCAAATTTTTTTGCCGGTCGTAAGCTGGTTGTTTTTCTGGGTGCGGTTTTTGCGGTCACGCTCTTTGTTGCCTGTTCGCCGTCATCAACACCTGAAAGTGGTTCACCGGAGAGAAGCGCTCCGCCGGAGATTATCGTTGAGAACTTCATCAAAGCCATTGATGCCAACCGCGTAGATGATGCTTTCAGCTATTTCCGCTCACCCGGTGACGCACAGTGGATCGAGCGCACATATGTCATGTTGCAGAAACGTGGCGGTCTGGATTCGGTTTCGACACGAAAAGCGGAGTTAGGGCGGGGGCGGCTTAGCGAGGCTATGCGTCAACTGCTTACCAAGGAAGGTGATGACTTTGCCGCAGTTCATGCAGTTATGAAATTCAAAAATGGCTCATCGCGGGAAAAGCTCTTGTACTTGGTCAAAGAATCGGACGAATGGCAAATCCCCCCACACTACCTCCCTGTGTGGAGATAAACATTTTCTCAAACACAGTTGCCTGTTCGTATGCAGGCTTGTTGAAAAACCTGGTGCGGCTGAAAGTCGGTCGCACACGATCAACCACCCTAAGGATGATGCGATGTTCTCATTGTTGATAATGCTTTGTGCAGCTGTTCTATGTTCGGCTGCTATCCTGTTTTTTTGCTGAAAAATTAAGCTACTCCCTTTATATTGATGACATAAAGTCATTGATGTTCGGAGCCTTGATTTTTGCCTGTTCAGATATAGTTATGGGCATGGCGTTAATGTTAGTGGGATTCTCAGGCGGCTGGATTTCCACGTTTATACGCGTTATTATCAGTTTGCGTATTACGACGCATTTTGTCAAAGGCGTTCGCATTACTGGCGCGGTTTACCTGGTTTCCGTAGCTGCGGGTATCACTGCGGCAATACAGTTCCTTGGACTCCTTCTGGGAATAGGCTCACTAGCCATCATCTAGGAAGGAGCCATCTCCATGATATTGGCGTTCTTTGCAGGAACCATCGTATTTACTGTAGGCAAAAGCATTTTGCCTACAGTCTCCGTCATACCCATGCCACATTTTTCCGCTATAATCAATTTTTTTCGTGTCACTTTCTCTCGGAGCATCAACCATGAGCTTTCTCTTTCTTCTTCTTTTTCTTCTGCCGTTCGTCGCAGTGATTGTCTGGGGCGTAGTCATCTATAACGGGTTGATCGCGCTCGTCAATCAGATACGCAACGCCTTTTCGCAGATTGACGTGCAACTGCAACGCCGTTACGACCTGATTCCCAATCTGGTTGAAACCGCCAAAGGCTACATGAAGCATGAGCGCGAGACGCTGGAAGCGGTCATTACCGCCCGCAATCAGGCGGCGCAGGCAGCCAAGCAGTTCAAGGACGCGCCATCTCCTGAAGCGATGAAGAACTTGCAGGGCGCGGAAGGCGCGCTGGGCGGGCTGTTAAGTCGTTTTTTCGCGTTGTCGGAAGCCTATCCCGATTTGAAGGCCAATCAGAACATGGCGCAGTTGCAGGAAGAGCTGGCCTCGACCGAAAACCGCATTGCCTTTTCCCGGCAGGCTTATAACGACTCGGTGATGAATTACAACATCAGGCGCGAGATTTTCCCCAATTCGATAGTAGCCTCGAGTTTTGGTTTCAAGAAAGAGGAGATGTGGCAGAGCGACGATGGCGACGCGATCAAGAAAAACGTCAAGGTGAATTTTTAAGGAGCCGAGATGGACTTTTTCGCCGCCCAAGCCGATGCCCGGCGGAGAAGCCGCTGGCTGGTGTTATGGTTCGTCTTGGGTGTGATGAGCATCATCGCCTTGATTTATCTGGTGTCCATAGTTGTGCCCCATGTCTGGCGCGATCCGGAGCTTGGATCGAATGTTCTTGCGTTCGGGATAGTCCCTCTCGTACTCCTTCTGCTATACCGCGCATGGCGTGAAGGAATTGGATTCGGCTTCGTCTTTATGGTCATGGCGTCGTCGTTTCTCGTTTTTTGCCTGGTCGCGCTGATGTCCGAATCCGCCACTTTTTGGGTGTATCCTGAGTGGCGGGTTAAGGCTCTCGCGTTGTGGGTATGCGCCATCATTGCGCTTGCGGCGTGCTACACGATATATGTTTCGGTCTACGAATTAATATCTTCCAATATTGATTACGCCGGGTCTGGCATCTTGCTGTCGTTTGCTTTCATCGTCCTTACGGTCTTTTATTTTTACCATGATCAATCCGCCGAGATAGAGCAACAGGTTTTTTCGCTCTGGGATGGCAGGCGCTTGTTGTGGGTTTGCCTGTTCATAGGCGGCGGCATTGCGGCGGCTTCGCTCTTCAAGATATGGCAAATTTCCCGTTACGGCGGCAGACTGATTGCGGAGCAACTTGGCGGGCGGATTATTATGCGTGATACATACAACACACAGGAAAGGCGGCTGCTGAATGTGATTGATGAAATGTCCATTGCCGCAGGCATTCCCGCGCCGGTAGCCTACGTGCTTACCTATGAGTCCAGCCTGAATGCCTTTGCCGCCGGCATGACCACGAAAGATTGCGTGATCGGCGTCACACAGGGGCTTTTGAACACAATGAGCCGCGATGAAATGCAAGGCGTTATCGCGCACGAAGTCGCCCATATCGTAAACGGAGACAGTCGCTTGAATCTCAAGATGATCGGCGCTCTGTACGGCATTAACGCGCTCACCCTGATGGGTCAGGGTCTTATGCGGATGCGAGGCGCGACCGCCGTATTCGGATATGCGGTGTGCGTAATTGGCTTTATCGGCGTGTTTTTCGGGCGCATTATTCAGGCTGCGGTCTCCCGCCAGCGCGAATATCTGGCCGATGCGTCCGCCGCGCAATTTACCCGTAATCCAGCCGGTCTGGTATCCGCGCTGCGAAAATTGCGGGATGGCGGCTCCGAAATCGAAAGTCCGCAAGCCATTGCCGCCAGCCACCTCTTTCTTGGCGCCAGCGATATACCCAGTGCTTTTCGCGCTTTCCTGTTCGACACCCATCCGTCCCTGACTGACCGCATTCTCCGTCTGGGCGGCATCATGCTTGATCAACCGGATGAAAAAGCCCGCCCGCCGGTCGCTGCATTCGCGGAGGAAAATAATATCCCGGTTCTGGTCGGCAATCCCCATGCGGCAATGCCTGATATTTCTCCCGCCGCAATGGCCACAGCCGCAACCGCCGCCACAATAGCCGCAACCGCTGCGGCAACTTCAACCGCTGCTGCCGTCGGTCAGCCGGAAGAAATATCTCCCGAAAGTCTCCAGGCGCAAATCCTGCTTGCCGAAATACCGGTAGTTCTGCGGCAATCGGCATATGGCTTCGGAGGCGCGACCGGCCTTCTTGCCGGGTTGCTCTTTTCCAGACAATCTGACATTCGGGAGCAACAGGAAAAGATGCTTCCGTCCGGCGGCGCGCGCGTTGTCGCCCAAAATCTTTATCAATGGCTTAATGAGCAGCCGGAACAGGGGGCGCGTTATCGGCTCGTCTGGTTGGATTTGATCCTGCCTACCCTGCGTGAGGCGCTGCCTGCCGAACGGCAACAGGTAATCACTCTGACAAAGGATTTGATTCGTGCCGACGGGCAGGTCAACCCCACGGAATTTGCCCTTTATAGCCTCTTGCGCGGCGCTTTGCTGTCTCCATCGGATCAACAGGTCAAACGCAGCGAATTACGCTTGGAACAATTGGACAAGGATATTTCCGATGTACTCGCGCTCCTCGCATACTCTGGACATGCGGATGCAGACGAAGCCGAGGCAGCCTATCAAGCGGCAATAGCCTGTTCTCCTGCCCAAACGCAACACTCAATTCCGGCAAAATCCGAACTCTCCCTGAACAAGATTTCCGATGCTTTGGCACACCTTGCCCTTGCCGCGCCTCTTTACCGGAAAAAACTGCTGGAAGCCTGCGCGGTTGCCGTCCAACACGACAGCAAGATCACCCCGGTGGAGAACGAACTCCTCTGTGCCTTTGCCCAAAGTCTCGACTGCCCCGCCCCGCTGACTGCTTCCGGCTCTGGAACCGCATAGGTCGTTGGTCGGAGCGGTTTCGGTTCAAACGAGCGCATTTTACGAACCCTCTCCCTGCATTTGGCTGCGCCGAGAGTGGCATCAAAGCGAGTAGCCACACTCTCCCGCTTGCGGCGCGGGGGTTAAAAATTTTTAACTCCTACAGCAGCGTGGTTAGCCCCTTTATAGTCGCGCTATTTGCGGAAAGCGCCATATTGGCAGAAACTACTATACAACACAGTTACAATTTGTCATTCTCCCTGCGCGCAATTTGCTTTACATATTTCGCCTTTGTGCTATGCTGCAAGAAATTTTCAGCCGGGCCGAATAGGCTTAAAGCACTTCTGGAGCAACAAGACATGTTTCGTAAACAAGTCTTTGAAAATCAAAGCCTTACCCACACCTACGCACCCCAAAAGCATAGCTCCGCTTTGCGGCGCTCTCTTGGCTTTACGGGCACAATTGACTGGAGACTGTCATGAGCATTTACATTGTTCTATTTGTCATTCTTTTGGCGGTAAGCAACTTCGTTACCTACCGTGTTTTTTGGCGGAAATATTTTCAGGCCAAGGAATTTTACGTTGGTATTCTGAACAGCCTGCCCTTCCCTATTACTGTGACTGACATGAATCGAAACTGGACTTTCGTGAATCAGGCAGTAGAAGGCGCGCTGGGCAAAAAACTCCACGAAATCAAGGGAACGCCCTGTGCAAGCTGGGGAGCGGGCATCTGCAACACACCCAAATGCGGAATCGAGTGCCTGTTGCGCGAAGAACCATTCACTTACTTTGAGCAGTGGGGCAGACAATTCAAAGTGCATACTTCTTATGTGCTTGATGCAAACAACCATAAAATTGGGCATTGCGAGTGTGTAAGCGACATTACCGACATTACCGAAATGTCGGAAAAATTTGGCGACCAATTGACGACCATCTGCAAGTGCTTGTCCGACGACGTTGAGATTATTCTTGGAAGCACCAGAAATCTTTCGAGAAATAATGAAAATCAAGTCGAGAAACTTAGCGCCCTGGTGGATATTACGGCCAGATCAAATGAGACAATCGGTGAAAGTCTGGAACATGCTCGTTCCGCGCAACATGCTTCAGAATTATCTCTGAAAAACATTCAGACAAGCAATGAACAAATGCACCTTTTGGCGCAGATGATTAGCGAAATCAGTGATAATTCGCAAAAAATCAGCCAGGTCACCGATGAAATTCAAGGAATTGCGAGCCAGACTAATTTATTGGCCTTGAACGCGGCAATTGAAGCGGCTCGAGCCGGAGAACTGGGACGCGGGTTTGCGGTAGTGGCAGATGAAGTGCGTAAACTTGCGAATCGCTCTTCCGATGCGGCATCTACTACGACCTCGCTTATCGGAGAGTCGCTTAGCTCAATCGAGAAAGGAACGAAAGTTGCATCAAGCACCTTGTCTGCTTTAAACGAGATTACTGAGGAAGCAAAGCGAGGCGCTGAATTTTCTGCGGAAGCAAGACAGCAACTTGAAGATCAAAGCAAAGTGATACAGCAAATAGCGTCAAGCAGCGAAGAAATTGTTGCCTCTGTCAACGATAATTCCGAAAACAGCAAAAATTTGATGGGGGCTGTGGAAGTAGTATCACAACAAATTTCTGAAATCAACCTCGTAGTCAAGAGTTTGAAGGAAATGAAAAAGCTCTTGAATTAGAGCGGTTTTGGTTCAAGCGAGCACATTTCACACCCCCCTGCCTTTGTCTGCGCCGCGAGTGGTATATATGCTTACCGCAAGACCGGTGAGTGCGCTTTGCTCCCCTCTCCCGCTTGCGGGAGAGGGGTCGGGGGAGAGGGGATGCGGGTGTTTTGCCTCTCCCATGCATCACTTGACCGTCGCTTTATTAACGGGAAACACTATTACAAACTCTAAATGAACGTATAGGCAGGAATCCGGTACGGAGCTGAAAGTCACGACAGGTTTCCAGGACAGGAGCGGCATTCCCAAACGCCAGAGGAACTGGAAGGCTTGTCTGGATTCCCGCTCCCCGCCTTAGCGGGGACAGGCATACAGGAATGACGAATGTGTTGAAGGTTTGTAGGATGAAGCTGCCGCTTATAATGTTTTTCGCAAATAAAACGACTATCAGGTGCGGTTATTCTTTCGCACAGACTATAATCCACTCGTCATTCCCGCGAAGGCGGGAATCCAGTACGGCGCTGAAAGTTGCGATAGGCTTCCAGAACAGGCACGACATTCCCATATCGCAAGAGGAGCAGCATTCCCGCTTCTCGTCATACTGAACATCAGTCACAAATTTTGATGCAATACTGGATTCCCGCCTTCGCGGGAATGACGAGTGATTGGAAGTGGGAGCAAGACTCTCACTCTCGTGATCGCTCAAGGGAAAGTATAATTATTCACGGAAAGCACTATAATCCCTGCGTTTTGCTTGCTGATGATGCTTGAAGCCGGGATGAAACGAAGTCTCATCCCGGCCTGCGGCTCTGGGTGAAAGCTGGCAGGAATAAGTTTTTTACCCTTATAATCGTACTTTTAGCGCATACATGACCTTAAGGAACGTAAGGAGCGCTGCAATGGACTTTTTCAAAGCTCAGGAACAAGCGCGGAAGAAAACCCGCTGGCTGGTGTTTTGGTTCATTCTGGCGATAATAGGTGTCATCGCTTTGGCTTATTTGGCTGTGAGACTGTGTGGGCATCTATATCACACTGCAGAGATCGATATTTTTATTGTTATTGGTGCGCTTTGCTGGCTTTTGATTTTTGCAGTCATCATATATTATTGGTATAAGCTGGTCCTGTTCGAGCAAGGCATTTTGTATTATATAAGCAGAGCAATCCTCGTCATATTGGTTTTGCTTTTTCTTTATTCGCTTGTTCTTTTGGCGCTGTTTGTGAGGGAAAACTGGGAATCAATACTTGACGCTGATAACTTTTCGCTCTGGGATGGCGTGTATTTCTTCTGGACTTGTCTGGTCGTAGGCGGAGGCATTGCGGCAGCCTCAATACTCATGATATGGGAGATATCCCACTCGGACGGCACGCTGATTGCAGCAAAACTGGGCGGGCGGATGATCGTCAGAAATACGCAAGACCTGGCAGAAAAGCGTCTGCTCAATGTAATTGATGAAATGTCCATTGCAGCAGGCATCCCCGCGCCGGTATCTTTCGTGCTTGCCGAAGAACCCGGTCTGAATGCCTTTGCCGTTGGACTTTCTATGCAAGACAGCGTGATTGGCATTACCCAAGGACTTCTTGAAACCATGAACCGCGATGAATTGCAAGGCATCATCGCGCATGAAATCAGCCATATCGTGAATGGTGACGGTCATCTCAATATTCTGCGCGGAGTGTCTTGCTGTCACCTCACGAGCGCCAAGTCAAACGCCATGAACTACGCCTTGAACAGTTGGACAAGGATATTTCCGACCTGCTCGCGCTCCTTGCCTACTCTGGACATGAGGATGTAGACGAAGCCAAAGCAGCCTATCAAGCGGCGATAGCCAGTTCTCCCGCCAGCACAAAGCATCCTTTACCGGCAAAGAATGAACTTTCCCTGAACAAGATTTCCGAGGCGTTGTCACATCTTGCCCTTGCCGTGCCTATGTACCGGAAGAAACTGCTGGATGCCTGCGCGGTTGCCGTCCAACACGACGGCAAGATCACACTGGTGGAGAACGAGCTTCTCCGTGCCTTTGCCCAAAGCCTCGACTGCCCCGCCCCGCCCGCCACTCGCCTTACGTTTGCCTGATTGCGTTGCCCTACGTAGGCGGATGAACTGTAATCCCGGCTTCAAGCCAAAGGTATATAGCGCTTTCCGTAAATATAGTGCTTTCTGCAAATAACGAGACGGTTGGGGCGTGCGCTTGATTTGCGGGAGCGACTATAAAAAACGCCCG